>JGI24713J26584_10003201_pt1 | contig 10767 bp, 10 predicted proteins | sample BioPla4DNA1_FD_26584 | JGI IMG/M metagenome (IMG submission 26584) | reverse complement strand
GCAACACCTTTGCAGCCACAGAATGGCGTCAATATCCCAATTACAGAGGCGGTACCTTCCTAGATGCTGGTATACATGATATTGCTGCCCTGCGCCATATTTTCGGTGCAGTTGAATGTGTATGCGCATTAGGTCAAGCCCAACAAGAGGAATTTAGCCCTTATAAATCCATTAATGTCCAGATACTCTTTAAAAGCGGAGTAATTGGCCAGTATAATTATACCAGCCATGCCAAGGAACTTCAAAAACCAAAGGTGGGACTTCGAATCTATGGTACCCAGGGAGAAATATATCTAGAAGAAAAAACTAGTGGTACCATATACGTTAATTATGCTGACGGAAGCAGCGAGCAAATAAACTATCAGCCTGGTAGAGGTTATTATAATGAATTATTGAACTTCTACGAAGCTTTAACAGGCAATCAACAGATACTATCTACACCAGAAAAGGGCTATGGTGACCTTAAGATGGTATTTGATATTCTTTCGTCTATAGAAACAAGGCAGCCTGTTCAAGTGGATATGGTTCACTAATCAAAAGCAATAGTTACATGGTAACATCCTTTTCCCCTAAAGAATACTATGATGATATGGTGTTAGTAAGGGGGGTAAGGATGTTGATCAATAAGCCCACACTGCAGCGGTGGAGGAATCAGGTGGTAGGCCTTGATACCAAAGTGCCTCTTGGTAATGGAATGATGGCTACTGCTATCAATTTTGATAATGCTGCCACCACTCCACCTTTTAAAGCAGTAATAAATAGTATATGTAGTTTTGCACCCTGGTACTCATCTATCCATAGGGGGGCAGGATATAAATCCCAACTATCCTCTCATATCTATGAAATGGCCAGATACAAGATAGCATCCTTTGTAAAAGCCAGTCCTACTGTTCACGATATAATTTTTGTCAAAAACACTACAGAAGCTATCAACAAGGTTGCCTATAGACTATGGAATACTAATAAAAAAAAGGTAGTTCTATGTTCAGATATGGAACATCATTCCAATGATTTACCATGGCGGGATAAGTTTCATGTAGATTATATATGTATAGATAATAAGGGTAGACTCATGCTTGATGATCTGGAAAATAAGCTCCGAAAATATGGAGACAAGGTTGCCTTGGTAGCTATAACGGGCGCTTCCAATGTAACTGGATATATTAATCCCATACATAAAATTGCGGAAATGACGCATAGTCACGGTGCCAAATTATTGGTTGATGGAGCACAATTAGTACCCCATGTCCCCGTAGATATGAAACCTTTCTATTCACCTGAACACATAGACTTCTTAACTTTCTCTGGCCATAAAATGTATGCACCCTTTGGCATAGGTGTTCTTATTGGTCCAAAAGAGTTTTTTAAGTATGGAGCTCCAGAATTAACAGGGGGAGGCACGGTTAAGGCAGTTACCCATGACTTTGTTTGCTGGGCAGATTCACCTTATAAAGAGGAAGCTGGAACCCCAAATCTCATGGGTGTGGTAGCCTTATCCACTGCCATAGACATTTTAACCTCTATAGGTATGGATCATATAGAAGCTTATGAAAGAGTTTTGACCAAATATGCCATCAGTAAGATGATTTGCATACCAAATATAAAAATATATGGTGATATTGAGAATTTAGATAATCGCGTAGCTATTATTAGCTTTAACATCAAGGATCTGCCCCATGGCTTGGTTGCTAGTGCCCTGTCATATGAAGCGGCCATATCTGTTCGCAGTGGCTGTTTTTGTGCACACCCATATATACAAAAACTTTTAGGCCTATCACCTGAGGAAATCCAAAAACAAATTAAAACTTTTAAATCCCCTTATGCTGGTATGGTTAGGGTTAGTTTTGGGCTCTACAATACCAAAGAGGAAATTGATATTCTGGTAGACAAACTCTGGGAAATTGCCCTCAATCCAAATGAATATAGGGATAAATACAGGCCGATCTAGTATTTACTTCTTTTTCATACTTTCCTATTTTCCGGACAAGATAACAACAGGGGAGGAAAATATTGAATCATCAACAGTAGAAGATGACAACAAAGGAGGAAATTTAGTTAATGAACAAAAAGGTGAACCTACTTATGTTTAGCAGTGACTATGATAAAGCTTTGGCCGGCTTTATTCTTGCAAATAGCGCCAAGGATATTGGTTTAGATGTTACCATGTTCTTTGCTTTTTGGGGCATGCTTTTAATGAGACAGCCTGATAAAAGTCTGGAAAACGATAAAAGCTTCTATGAGAAAATATTTGGCTCCGTCATACCTGATGATCCAGAAACCCTACCTCTATCAAAAATGAACATGGGTGGCCTTGGTAAACAAATGCTTGTTAATATGATGAAAAATAAAAATGCTCCCCGGCTTATAGATCTTATCCAGGAAGCAAGAGATAATAAAGTGACATTCTTTGGATGTAAATTGTCAATGGATATAATGGGACTTAAGAAGGAGGAGCTCATTCCAGAGCTGCAAGTAGTTACAGCCCAGGATTATTTACGGGATGCCATTAGCTCCAATATGCAGTTGTTTATATAAACATCATTATAAGAGGAATAGTAACAATTGACAAAATAGTGGATAATGCCACACAACGGGAGGCTAATAGGGAGTTAGCCTCATATTTTTCTGCAAATATGACTGTATTAGCTGCTGCAGGCATGGCTACCAATACCACGCATATTCTAAGCAATTCCCTATCTGTCCCCATTAGAGTTAAAGCTAAAATGGCAATTAAAGGCATAATAATAAGTCTGAGTACAGTTCCATAATATACTTCAAAACCTGTAAAGACATCCTTTAAGTTGGTATTGGCTAATATAGCACCTATTATAAGCATAGATATTGGTGACGTCATGCTTCCAACCATATCCAAGGTTTGAAGAAGGGGCTTTGGAAGTTCAATGGAAAATAAAAAAATAAACAAACCAATTACCACTGATACAATACCAGGGTTTATCAAAGCTTTTATTACAGAACTTTGCCGACTTCCTTTACTAAATAGCATCACTCCATAGGTCCAAATGAAAATATTAAATACAGCAACATAAATAGAGCCATAAAAAACTCCTGTTTTCCCAAATAAGCCTTCCAAAACAGGAAATCCCATAAAGCCACAATTTGAAAAAACCAATATAAATTTCAGTACACTCTGTTTTTCGTAAGGATATTTAGCAAATAATAATTTCCCCAAAAATACTGCAAACAAGTGAGTTGCTATTGAGAAAGCAAAAACTATTCCTGCGTTTACCAACATATCCGATGAAAACTTAAAATTAAAAGATGATATAACTAAAAAGGGGGAGGTAATGTATAAAAGCAACTCCGATAGTTTTTTTCTTGCATGGTCATCAATAATGTTTTGCTTGGCTGCTATCATACCTACTATCATTGTAAGAAATAGTACAAATACCTGTTCTACTACTGGATTGTTTCCCAATTCTATATCTCCTTACTATAATTAAATATATTTCATTTTTATTCCATTAATATGCATATACAAGGAAAAATGGATTATATAATCCATTTTTCCTTCAATCAATATCTCATTATAACCTTTTCTACTTTTTATTTTCAATTTGCAAACATCTATAACCTATATAGTGTAACCAGTTAATTATAGATCACCATATATCCTAAAATTCCGCTGATCTTACAGTTCTAGGGAAAGGAATTACGTCGCGGATGTTGCTCATTCCAGTCATATACATAATTGCTCTTTCAAATCCTAGTCCGTATCCAGCATGTTTAGTTCCCCCATATTTTCTAAGCTCTAGATACCACCAGTAATCTTCTTTTTTCATGCCTAACTCATCCATGCGCATCTCTAATACATCTAGTCGTTCTTCTCTCTGGCTGCCACCTATAATTTCACCTACACCAGGAACCAAGAGATCCATGGCTGCCACGGTCTTACCATCATCGTTTAACCTCATATAAAATGCCTTTATATCCTTAGGATAATCAGTTACAAATACTGGCTTTTTAAACACCTTTTCCGATAGGTAGCGCTCATGCTCAGTCTGTAAATCGCAGCCCCACTCTACAGGAAATTCAAATTGCTGCCCTGATTTTTGCAAAATATCGATGGCTTCTGTATAGGTAATCCTTCCAAATTCTGAATTTACTATTAAATTGAGTCTGTCTAGAAGTCCCTTTTCTATAAACTTATTGAAGAACTCCATCTCTTCAGGCGCATTTTCTAAAACATAGGATATAATATATTTTAGCATGTCCTCTGCTAAAGCCATATTATCGTCTAAATCTGCAAAGGCCATCTCAGGCTCCAACATCCAAAACTCTGCGGCATGCCTTGGAGTATTTGAATTTTCCGCCCTAAAGGTGGGCCCAAAGGTGTATATATTTCTAAAGGCATGGGCAAAGGCTTCACCTTCCAGCTGCCCACTTACTGTTAGATTTACTTTCTTGCCAAAGAAGTCATGAGAATAATCCACCTTGCCTGACTCGTCTAACACCAGGTTGTCTGCATCTAAAGTGGTAACCTTAAACATCTGTCCTGCCCCTTCTGCATCACTGCCAGTAATAATAGGGGTATGAACATAAACGAAATTCCTCTCATTAAAGAACTTATGGATAGCATAAGCTGCTATTGAACGCACTCTAAAAACTGCAGAGAAAGTATTGCTTCTGGCCCTTAAGTGAGCAATCTCCCTTAAAAACTCAAAGGAATGTCTCTTTTTCTGCAAAGGATAATCTGGAGTAGAACCACCTTCTAGCACTACCTTAGTTGCCTTTACTTCAAAGGGTTGCTTGGCCTCTGGGGTTAGAACCAGTTGTCCTTCTACTCTAATAGCAGACCCAACATTAAATTTAGATATCTCTTTAAAGTTGTCCAAATTGTCCTCGTATACTATCTGAATATTCTTAAAGAAACTACCATCGTTTAACTCAATAAATCCAAATCTTTTTGATGCCCTTACTGTCCTAACCCATCCGGAAAGTGTAACCATTTTATCCTTAAATTTCTCAGCATCCCTGTATATCTCTTTAACCAGTGTGACACTCATGAAACTTCCTCCTTATATTTTACCTTCCAAACTTATGTAAGATTACAATCAAGATTCAAAATCTTTCATTTTTCAGACTATAACCCTATTCTTTCATATCTTAACAAAAAGCCATGATTTTGTCTACTTATTGCATGTAAAATCTCATATAATATATGATATTAACATGATGGGCTAGTTCAATAACATATACATAATGGCTATTGAACGTTCATTCCAACACTAATTTATCAATAGCCCTTATAATGATGGGTATGAACTTTTGGACTAGCACTACATATTGATATTAAAATATAACATTGGTTCATTGATATCAATATGTGGATATTAATATGTGCTATGAGAAGTGTATGCTATAATAAGTAAAACAAGGTGATAATATGACCAAACTACCAATTGATTTTACCAAAAAGATGGAAAGCTTATTAGGCTCTGAGTACCATGACTTTATAAAAAGCTATGAAAAGCCTAAGGCTTCGGCCTTACGAGTTAATTCATTAAAAATTGATCAGCAAAAATTTCTATCTCTTTGCCAATTCAATCTGGAACCAGTTCCATGGACCCAGGATGGTTTCTATTATTGTCCTGTCGATGAACCTGGCAAACATCCCTACCATGAAGCTGGCCTATACTATATTCAAGAACCTAGTGCCATGGCAGTGGCGCCTTTATTGGATCCACAACCAGGTGAAAGGGTATTGGATCTTTGTGCTGCCCCGGGAGGTAAATCTACCCATATAGCTGCGGCCATGAAAAATACAGGGCTTCTAATATCCAATGAAATTCATCCCTCAAGGGCAAAGGTACTATCCCAAAATATAGAGAGGATGGGAATAAAAAATGCCATAGTTACCAATGAAACCCCTGCTAACCTAGCCCAGAGGTTTGAAGGCTTCTTTCATCGCATACTGGTGGATGCACCTTGTTCTGGAGAAGGTATGTTTCGAAAGAATCCTCAAGCCTGTGATGAGTGGAGCCTCGACAATGTAGTTATGTGTGCTGCTAGACAAATGGACATTTTAGAGGATGCCCAGAAGATGCTTGCGCCAGGAGGAATTTTGGTATATTCCACATGTACCTTCTCACCAGAAGAAAATGAACAGGTTATAGAAAAGTTTTTGAAAAAATACAGTGATTTTGAACTAGTAGAGAGCCCTATGATCCATCCAGCTTTCAACAGAGGAACAATTCAATGGACTAATAACCAGGAAGCCCATATAAATCGTACCATTAGGTTATGGCCCCATAAGCTAAAAGGAGAGGGGCATTTTATAGCCATAATGAAAAAAGCTAACAAGGCAGATATAGACAAGCATGAATTTGTCCCAACTGCTAAATCGCTATTTGCTGAAAAGATAAAAAAACTAATTCCTACCAAGGAGGATATCAAATATTACCTAGAATTCTGTGAACAATACTTAAATATTGTTCCAAGCGAAAACCTTATAAAATTTGGACAGCAGCTGTATATCCTTCCTTCTGCTGATATTGCTGGCCTAGACGGCTTAAGAATAGTAAGGCCGGGCCTACATTTGGGCACCCTAATGAAAAAAAGATTTGAACCTTCCCATGCTTTAGCTCTCTTTTTGGGAGCCCAGGATGTGAAACAGAGTATATCCTTTGGAGCATCTTCTCCTGCCATAGAGGCTTATTTAAAAGGAGATACAATATCAATTTCAAATGACTATAGAGGCTGGGTTCTAGTTATGGTAGAGGGCTACTCCCTCGGCTGGGCAAAAGCATCAAATGGAATGCTCAAAAATCATTATCCTAAAGGTCTTAGATGGCATTAGTCAGAATATATGCAAAAAATACTGGAGTTTACTTGCTAATAGTGTTATAATCTAAGCTATAAATTTCTAGGGGGTTCATACTTTCATGCAAACAGTATGCAAAACATATTTTCCACCAAAATATAAATCAAAACTTGATGTAAGGCAGACAGTAGCAGCCATAAAATTTTTAAAGGATTATTTCGAAAGGCAATTAGCTGATGAACTTAATTTAACAAGGGTATCTGCGCCCCTTTTTGTAAGACCTGAGACTGGGCTTAATGATAATCTAAGTGGAGTCGAAAGACCCGTTTCCTTTGATGTAAAAGCCGTTGGCGGTACAGCAGAAATTGTTCATTCATTGGCTAAATGGAAAAGGTTTGCCTTAAAGCGTTATGGCTTTTACTTAGGAGAAGGCCTCTATACAGATATGAATGCTATCCGAAGGGATGAAGAGCTAGACAACCTTCATTCCATCTATGTTGATCAGTGGGATTGGGAAAAAATAATATCCAAAGAAGAACGAAATATGGACACCCTAAAAACCACTGTTAAAAAGATTTATAAGGTTTTTAAGAAAACTGAAAAATATATATGCGATCTATATCCAAAATTGGAATCTTATTTGCCCGAGGATATTTTCTTCATAACTACTCAAGAACTTGAAGATCTCTATCCTGATTTAACACCAGAGCAAAGGGAAAATGAGATTACCAAAGCCAAAGGCGCAGTATTCCTAATGCAAATTGGTCATACCCTAAATTCAGGTAAGCCTCATGACCATAGAGCACCTGACTATGACGATTGGAACTTAAACGGAGACATACTCTTTTGGTATCCTGTGCTTAATCAGGTTATAGAACTATCCTCTATGGGAATCAGAGTTGATGAAACAAGCCTTAAGGAACAAATCCTTATAGCAGGCTGTCAAGATAGGTTATCCATGGACTACCATCGGGAACTATTAGAAGGAAAACTGCCCTATACCATAGGAGGAGGTATAGGACAGTCCAGAATGTGTATGTTCTTCCTGGGCAAGGCTCATATAGGTGAAGTCCAAGCTTCTATTTGGTCTGATGAGATTATTGAGGAGTGTCAAAAGGCAAATATTTTCTTGCTGTAAAAATAAAGCCTTTTATAGTAATTCTTTTCTTAATTCCTCTGGAGATTTTATGGATAAATATGCGGGCGGGACATCAAAAACTGTCCTTGCTCCCATTTGCCCTTCCTTGCTCATTCTATATACTGCCCTAGCATAGGCAGTTAATACGCTGCCAGTAAACTCTGGATTGCTCTCTAAGTTTAATGCAAACTCAACAATTTGATTGTTATTTTCTTCAACACCAGTTACACCACTTCTAATAACTATTCCTCCATGGGGCATTCCAGAATGCTTTTCTTTCAACTCTTCTTGGCTAATAAAGGTAACCTCAGTTTCATAGTCTGCAAAGTAGTTGGGCATAGTTTTAATCTGATGCTCTATCTCCCTTTTGTCCGCTCCCTGCTCAGCTACTACATAGCAGTNCCTAAGATGCCTCTCTCTAGTACTTAGCTCTGGATTTTCTCCCTTTCTAACTCTACTTAAAGCGTCCTCAATAGGTATAGTATACTGAACTGCGTCTTTAACTCCCGGCACCCTTCTGACTGCATCTGAGTGCCCCTGGCTTACTCCTTTGCCCCAAAAAGTGTATGTATTTCCTTTAGGTAAAATAGCCTCCTGTATTAAGCGGTTTATAGAAAAAAGGCCTGGGTCCCATCCAACTGAAATCATGCAAAGGTTTCCACCCTCTCTGGCAGCAGCGTCTATCTTTGCAAAATACTCAGGAATCTTGGCATGAGTATCATAACTATCCACCGTATTAAATATTTTTGCTAAATAAGGCCCTTGCTCAGGTAAATCTGTAGCCGAACCACCGCAGAGTATCATTACATCTATTTTATCTCTATAGGACTCTACTTCTGATATATTTACTGCTTCTATACCAGAAGTTACTAGCTTAATACTATTAGGATCACGCCTAGTAAATACAGCTACTAATTCCATATCAGGATTATAGCCAATGGCAGCCTCTACACCTTTACCCAAATTACCATAGCCCACAATACCTATTCTTATCTTTTGACTCATACTCATTTCCTCCTAACCAACAACCTATTTTTGCATAAAAAAGCCTATAATATAAAGTATCCATATGTGCAAGGGATAAAATGCATAAAATATATATTTAACATCCCTACCTTTTTTACCATTATATATAAAGAAAAAAGGCAGAGCAAATACCATCATCCACTGATAATTTTCTATAAATAGTCCCTGATAGCTAAAATCACTAATAGTAAATATCAATGATAATACAATATAAGAAATAATTAGCATTCTCCTATCATTTCTAAAATAATAAAAGATGAGAATCATAAAGGAGATCAGCAAGGAGCCTTCTGTAAAGGCTGTAATAAACAATATGCCTACTATGGTTAGAGTGTTTTGGGTGCTGCTTTTTACTTCCTTGTCATACTCTATAGTATTTAATATAATTATGCCTAAAGCCATAGGGAGAAATATATTATTGTTTATCTCAAAGAGATCATTAAATAAAAGAGGACTTAATGCCAGCATAATACCGGTAAAAAGTATCCTTCTTCCATCATAGGCAGAAGATTTGTAAGTTAGCCAGGTGATTATGGCTAGAATAATAACTAAAATTATAGCTACTACATACATAAAGGGCCCTATAGGCTTATCCCCCATAGGAAACAAGATAGAAACTAAAAGATTCCCCGTAGCCATTACACCTGCTGCTACCATTAATCTCTTGGCATAGTTATATCTGTTGCTGGTATGGAAAAAACCATCCACCAGCAAAAAGAAAAATACTGGCGCTACTAGCCTTCCAATATAGTTAAGCCATAGAGGGGTATTGGGTAAAAAGAAACCAATATGATCTATTACCATTAACAATAGCATCAATAATTTTAATTGAAATCTATTCATTGTAATACTCCTACTTCATTAAAGACTCAAAATTATAGATAAATATATCAGCATGCTTTTTTATCTTTTCCAGGTCATGCTCTGAATGCTTATCATATACCCCTACTGTCTTCATGCCTACACTTTTTGCACTAAGTATAGCCGGTAGAATATCCTCAAATACTACACACTCCATAGGGTTTAAATCCACTTTTTTAGCTGCTAATAAGAAAATATCAGGAAAGTTTTTGTTTCTGCTAACCTCACCTACTGTGGATATGGAATCAAAATAATGCAAAATATCATTGTTTTTCAATGTAGCATATAAAAGCTCAGGAATATTGGAAGTAGCCAAAGCAATTTTGATGCCTTCTTGCTTTAGGTAGGAAAGATACTCTCTTACGCCTGGCTTTAATTTAACATTATGAGCGTATTCATCATAGGCCATTCTATTCCATTCATCCATTATCTCGTCAATGGACTCAGATAGACCAAATCGCTTCTTGAAATATATGGCACAGTCCTTAAATGTAAGTCCTTGAAGTTGCTCCGTCAAATCTGCTGGAACTTCAAAACCTCTTTTCTGTAGGTAATGTATGTCAACATTTAGCCATACACCCATTGAATCTACTATGGTTCCATCTAAATCAAAGATAGCTCCTTTTATCCCTTTAAAAATTGCTTCCACCCCTTATCTTTAGACATTATAAATTACTTACAACAACTGTTGAAATAGAATAATAGATTATTTAAACATTTCTATTTATTATAAACCAAAACTATACAATATTCATTATTTAATTACAAAAAAAGCCCCGCAAAAGAAGCGTTCACTTAGGGATTGAAGAAAAACTTAAATGAACAGCTTCAAGCGGGGCAAAAAGAGACCAGTCACAATCTGCAACGAGCGAGGTGGATTGATGTCTTTTACATTGTCGGTAGTCGGAAACACGTCAAAGGCTCTTTTTGCACTATCGGTAGGCGGGAACATGTCCACAAT
>JGI24713J26584_10003199_pt1 | contig 10781 bp, 7 predicted proteins | sample BioPla4DNA1_FD_26584 | JGI IMG/M metagenome (IMG submission 26584) | reverse complement strand
CGGGCCGGGCTTGGCAGAAGCCAAGGAGAAGATTTCACCGGCCCTTGCCGGCTACATCGATCGGGAAATCCTGCAGGAAATCCCCGAGGACATTCGGGATTTCCTGATCAAGACGTCCGTGTTGGCCAGCTTCACAGCCGCCGATAGCGATTACCTCTTAGGCGGGAGCTGCTCAGAAGAGCGCTTAGCCTATCTCCAAGCTCACCAGCTCTTCTTGGAAAAAAGGGGAGACTTCTACAGCCTAGTGCCCATTATGCGCCTGCATCTCAAGGGCAAATTGGGCGCTGAACGCCCAGCTCTATGCAGGAAAGCGGGAGTAGTGGCCATCAACAGAGGCAACCTCCACCAGGCCATCAGCTGCTTCCTGGAGGCTGGCGAGCGGAAGAGCATCCCCGATTTGGTGACCACCCTGGGAGGGGAGGCAGTGCTCCACGGCAGGTGGCATGAGCTTGAGGGGTGGTTTGAAACGTCCGTCACAGAGGAGGAAATCAGGAATAACCCCCGTCTGTCGCTCCTGCAGGCCCTGGTTGAGATTGGCCGCGGTCAGCTCAGGCGTGCCCAGCGCACCATCGGCCGGGCCGAATCCCTGTTCCAGGCCAGCGGCGATCAGCTGGGCTTAGCCGAATGCCAACTGCTAAAAGCCCGCATCGTAAGGGGCTGGGGAGCCCTGCAGGAGAGCTTCGATTTCCTTTTTGACGCGGAAGCGAACCTGTCTGCCTCCCGCTTCAGACTTCTTTTAGCCATTGAAAAGTCCATCATCTATTACCACGCGGGGCGCTTCAAGGAGTCCAGGGACATCCTCCTCAAGTGCCTGGAGGAGTACGAAGGAAGCGGAGATACAGAGGCGCTGGAACGTATTCTGGAAGCCCTGGGCAACATCACCTACCTCTTAGGCGAGCCCTCCAAGGCCCTGCTCCTTTTCCAACGGGCCCTATCCCTCTGTCCCGAAGGCGTAATGCCTGGGTATGATTTCCAAGATATGATGTCCGCCATCTATGATGATTGGGGTGAGACAGAACAAGCCCTGCTCATCGCAGAGCGGGCTGCGGCAATGCGGGAGAAAAAGGGCTTAACGGAGCTCCTCCCCTCTTCCTGTCTGCAGCTGGCCATGGTGTATACGAATCTGGGGCGTTTTGAAGACGCTGAGCGCTGCTTCCGCCAGGGCATTGACTTTGTGCGGGAAAACGACAGTGACTTTTCGGATGCAGCCCTTAACCTGGCCTTCCTGGCCAGGACCCTGGCTATCCAGGGGAAATGGGTCGCGGCCCGGGCCTATGCCCTGGAAGCTCTGGAAGCGGTAGAATCACAGCCCTGCCTGTTCCGCACTTCTGTGCCAGCAGTAACAGGACCCATCCTGGCCAGGACGGGGTCTTGGGATCTGGGCCTGGATCTGCTCAAGGGAGCAGCAGAAAGGGCCCAGGAAATGGGATTCACTAAATGCTTGGCCTACGCCTATCAGTCCTTGGCCCACCTCCATTTCCTCCACGGCGACCTGGAGGAAGCACAGCAGTACACGCTCAAGGCTTTGACGGCGTCGGCGAAGATCAACGATCTGCAGAACTTCGTCACCTGTTACCACTGGTACCATCCGCTGTTGATGTACGGGTTGGAAACGGGGACGGAAACCAGCTTCGTGCAGAGGATTCTGCGCAAAGTAGGGCCCCGCAGCCTCAAGCACCTCACTCCCCTGATGCAGCGGGGAAGCCCGGAAGTAAAACAGCGCATCATCCCCATCCTGGTGGAAATCGGAGGGGCTGAGGCCTGTAGCGCCTTGGCCGTCCTCAAGGAAGACCCTTCGGAATATGTCCGCAACATGGCGGCGGAAGCCTACGACCGCCTCGCGGGTCCGGAGGAAATGGCCGCAACTGCAGCTGCTGCACCTACCCTAAGTCTTCAGCTGCTGGGGCCAGTACGCATCTTCGTGGACGGCCAGGAGCTCACAGGTGTGAAGTGGCGAAGCCACAGGGCGAGGGATTTGCTCATTTACTTAGCCCACATGGGGCAGCCTGTTACCAAAGATCAGATCCTCAGCGCACTCTGGGCAGATGACTGGGAGGCGCTGGACAAGGCCGATTCCCAGTTCCACACCACGCTCTACCGCCTGCGCAGTGTGCTCAAGAACTACGGCCTGCCGGATCTGATCAAGCGCAGTGCCGATGTATACACCATGGCGGTGCCGGTGGAGACCGACCTGGCTCGTTTCGAAGCCCTGCTCAAAGCCGCTGTAAACCAGGAGTCTAACTCACCTGAGCAGATGAACTTGCTGGAAGAGGCGGTGAGGCTCTACCGCGGGGATTACCTGGAAAACTTGGACTACGACTGGGCTGTCCCCGATAGAGAAGCCCTGCGCCTGCGCTGCGCCGAAGTCCAGCTCCGCCTGGTGAACTGCTACTTAGCGTCACAGCAGTATGAAAAGGCCATTGCCGGGCTCATCCTCCTGGTCAAGAAGGATGAACTCAATGAAGCCTATCACTGCCTGCTCATGGAGGCTTACGCCCAAAGCGGCCAGCGCCAGGCGGCCCAGCGGCAGTACACCCTGCTCACGGAAATTCTCCAGCGTGAGCTAGGCGTACCACCATCCCCGGAAACCAAGGGGCTATACCAAAGCCTCAAACTCGGCTCTCCAAAATGAGTGGACGGCTCCAGAATAATCTGGAGCCGTTCTTGCTTTACTTCAAGACCATCAGTCTTCTTCGAGTTCGGGATACTTGGCGTAGTGGATGTTACCGCCAGAGAGCCATTTGCCCTGTTTTTCATCATAGATGCCCAACCAATCGCCATCCTCAGCCGGGCCTGGCCAGCCTACGTTTCCTCCGCGGTCTGTATCGCGATAGGACGTGAAGACCGCATCAGCAAAGCCCTCTAAGCGGGACCCCTGTTCCAGGTAAATGCCAAGATCAGCCCCCACTCTCAAGGTGGTTCCGCTGCCTAGGTAAATGGTCTTTCCTTCGGTGTACACGTCTGTCAGGAGAATGTAGGGAACATGGGTGTTCACCCACTTGATAGACTGCCTTACAAACATCGGCGACCAGCCATTCGAGTCAAGGTAGATAGCGTTGTAGTCGTTCTCTGCGATGTCTAACGTGTTGTCCGTGTCAATGTTCACGTCAACCCGCAAAGGGTACATGTTGCCCTCGAATGTGCAGTTCGCAATGGTGCTCTTTGGCGACCTGAGATCTAAGGCGCGGAGGTTGTCCCTGAAAACTGCATTTTTGATCGTAGTTCCGCCGGAGGCCGAAACGTCCGAGACAGCTGCAAGGCCATCGTTCATGGATTCTTCGGTACCTCCGTAGGCAATTATGCAGTGCTCAAAGGTGGCTTTGGCAGTGCTCTCTATAGCGATGTACTGCCAGTCACCAGGACTAGGATCATCCGCAGCTGGCCCGTTGCTGTCACCACCATGGTTGCTGTCGTTGATGGACGTAAAGACGACAGGTCTGCCGGCTTCTCCTTGGGCAACTAAGTTCGACCGCACGGCCAGGTAGGCGTTGTTCAACTTCACCGTTACACCTGGCCCCAGGGTCAACTTGCCATTGCCTTCAATGTACCATTGGTCATCATCCAGCACAAAGGCTGCTTCCGACTCAGCCCAGGAAGTGGGCTGGGTTAAGGTGGAACTGCCAGACGGACGCACAAAGATGCCCTGATACTCGTTCTCTTCACTAGGAGCCTGCGGATTGTGGAAGGTGTTGGAATCGCCCAGGCTGGTTTCGAAGTTAATCACCAGCGGCCTTTCGTTGAGATAGAAGACATTGTTCTCGATTGTCGGCTTCTGCGCATTCTGGGCATTCAGGGCAATCCCCTCTGCAAAAGCAAAGGTGCAGTTCTTGACCGGAGTACCTGAGGAAGATCCCAGATCAAGCATGCCCTGGTCAAATCCTCCGCCTCCGTAGTAGAACTCGCAATACTCAAACTCATTGCCACTCTTGGTATAGAGGTATACCTGATTCCAGTCCCCAGCCTTTGGCGTGGTCCCGTCCTGATCCTGGTTGGTGTCACCTCCGCGGGAATCATCCCGCAGTGATGTGAAGACAATGGGGTTCTGGGCGTTGCCAACTGCTTCAATGCGCCCGCTGCCCGAAGTCTGCAAACTGCGACCTCTGCCAAACTTCACAATGGCGCCCGGCTGTATCTTGAGGGTACCCGTGACCTGAATGTCCCTGGTGTCAATGACGTAGATGTTGCCCGAAGCCCAGGTTTTTGTACCGGTAACATCCTCCGTTACATCAACAACGTTCCCTTTGACCTCGAAATAGAACCTATGGCTGGCCTTAAGGACACCATTTGTCACTTCAACGGTAACCGTTGCGTAGCCAGGAACACCTGGCGCCACCCATTTTGCTGTATCCAGCTTCTCGTCTTTTAGGTTTCCCGCACTGGCATTCCAAGTGGAAGTCAATGTACGCCCCTGGGGATCCGTGGCTTTGATAGAAAGAGTAATCTCTTCGTTTACGTTAATCTCATGCGGCTTAGCGAGACTGGTCTCAGGGTTCGCATCGCCGATCACGGGAGGTTTGACATCACTGGCGATGACGGTGATGTTCCAAGTATGGGATGCCACACCGCCTTTACCATCGGCCACAGNCACCTTCACAGTNGCCTCTCCTGCTTCGCTCGGGGCGGTCCACTTAGCTGTGTTGCTNGTCNCGGCTTCGAGGGTACCGCCTCCGGTCTTCGTCCAGGAGTAACTTAAGGCATCGCCGTCGGGGTCTGTAGCAGTGACGCTGAAGTTCTGCTGCTGACCAATGACAACCGTCAGTTCTGTTGCATCGGGGATGTAAGTGGTGATCTTGGGAGGTTTGTTGCCCCCTCCGCCGCCTCCACAGCCTTGGAGCACTAGTACTAAACACAACAGCGAAATTGCGAATAGCCCTCTTTTCACACTCAAAACAAGACACCTCCTAGGTTTTAAAGGCTTCCTTGTCTGGAGTGTACCAAGGCGCTCTAACCAAAAACTGACCAGTTTCCATCCACAAGTTGCGAAAAATCAGTGCAAAAAGGAAAAACAGACCGCTGATCGGCGATCCGCTGGCGATTCTTGACTATGCAAGGCAGGAAGCCCCTCAGTAAAAGCGAAGATCTGCAAGCAAGTTTGCAATTGGAGGTTATGCAGGTGGCCTTATGGGGTTCCCTAGTCAATGCTGCAGCTATTGTGGCCGGCGCACTGTTGGGCAGCGTGGTGCGGCTTCCAGAGAAAATAGGCCAGACCGTTATGCAGGCCCTGGCGCTGGCGGTCCTAATCATCGGTATTTCCATGGGCCTGCAGAGCAGCAACATCCTCATTCCCATTGCCTCGTTGGCAGTGGGATCGATCATCGGGGAAAAACTGGATCTGGAACGCAGGATCGAACGCCTGGGAGAGGCCTTACAGCGGATGAGTGCGGGAAGGATGAAGTTGGGAGCATCCCAGGCTGATTTCACCCAAGGCTTTCTCACCGCCAGTTTGGTGTACTGTGTAGGCGCCATGGCCGTGGTGGGCAGCCTGAACAGCGGACTGACAGGGGATCATCAGGTGCTCTACGCCAAATCCATGCTGGACGGCACCACCGCCATCCTCTTCACCGCTTCCTTGGGCCTGGGAGTGGCCTTCTCAGCAGTGCCGGTCTTCGTGTATCAGGGGGCAATTGCACTGTTGGCGGGATTCGTGGCCCCACTCCTCAGTGACATAGTGGTTCAAGAGCTCACGGCCACNGGCGGCATGCTCATTTTGGGAATCGGTTTGAACATGCTGGGCCTAACTAAACTGCGGCTGGGGAACATGCTGCCAGCCATCATTGTCGCTGCTGTGGTGGCGATGATTTGGACCTAGCAGCCCCGTCAGTGCAACAGAAAGAACAGCGCCGCGGAAACCCGCGGCGCTTCCTGTTTTGCTTTAGAAAAGCCTGGCGTCCAACCTTCCTCCCATCAGTTACGCAGCTTGAAATGCTGGACAAGTTCCCGCAGTTTCATGCCCGTATCCATGAGATCCTGAGCCGAATTGGCCACTTCCTCCATGGACGCTGCTTGTTGCTCGGTGGCACTGGCGATATCTTGTCCGCCACTGTTGATCTGATCGAGACCCTCAGTGAAGGATTCCACCTGNCGGTTGATTTCCTCCACGGCGCGTAGGATTCTGCCGAGGATCTCACTACCCGTCTTCACATCACTCAGAGCCGTTTCTGCCTGGCCGGAGCCCTCACTCATATTACCAACTATGGTTGAGATCCTNCCCTGGATCTCACCGATCAGAGCAGCGATTTCTTTAGTCGCCTCCGATGACTCTTCCGCGAGTTTGCGGACCTCATCGGCTACCACGGCAAAACCGCGGCCGTGCTCTCCGGCCCGGGCCGCTTCGATGGCTGCGTTGAGGGCCAAGAGATTGGTCTGTTCGGCGATGGCGCTGATGGCANTGACGATGTTGCCAATCTGATCCGATACGGAGCCTAAGCTGGTTACCTCACTGGCCAGGGAGTGCGTCATTTCATTGAGGATTTCCATCTGGTTGACAATGCCGTTGATGGCCTGGGTGCCTTCACTGGCTTCACGGGATACGCCTTGAACCATCTCGTTCATGGTCTGGGCATTGGCGTTCATGGTCTGCAAAGTCCCTGAGAACTCGTTGGTGGTGCTGGCCACTTCCTCCACAGAAGCACTCACTTCTTCTGAAGCGGCAGCCAGCCTCGCACTGGTATCGGCTAAATCGTTGGTGGTTTCGGCAATCAGACTGAGCAGCTCCCTGAGGTTGTCCACTGTCTTGTTCACTGCCTCGGCCACTATGCCGATCTCATCCTTGGAACGGACTTCCACGCCCTTAGTCAAATCTCCAGCCGCAGCCGCCTCAATGACCCCCTGGACTTGGTGCAGGGGCTTGGCGATCTGTCGGGCCAGGAAGATAGCTGCAAACACCCCGGCAACCAGAAACGCCGCAGCCGCCAGGGCTGTCAAGTTGCGCAGACTGTAAACTCCCTTCAAGACATCGCTTTCTAGGGCGCCAATCCCGATCATCCATCCAGTGGAGGGAGAGGGAGCCAGGGCTAAGATGCGGCGGATGCCGTCCATACTAAAGCGAATAATGCCCGTGTTGCCAACTCCCAAGGTCCTGATGGCTTGGCCGATCCCCGCCAGTTCCCTTTGGTCGGTAAACACGTTTCTCTGCTCCATGACATACTCCCGATTGGGGTGGGCGTACGTTGTACCGTCTTTGCCCAGTATTAAGGCCCAGCCATTCTCACCAAACCCCAGCCTATCGGTCATGTCAATGAGGGCCCCTGCGTCTCTCCTTCCCAGCAAGACACCCACCACACGCCCATTTTGCTCGATGGGCACTGCATACATCAAGACCAGGCTGTTCGTCACCCTGCTGACCACAAGATCCGAAACCACCGATCGTCCCTGCAGGGCCTGCTGTACATAATCGCGATCACCGAGGCTGGCTGTGGTTCCATCTGTATACTGCGCAGATCCCGTGGAATCAACCACGCCCATGGCCAGATAGAGCCCTAAACGTTCCAGCTCGGATTGGAGGACCGGCTTCTGCTGCGCCCAATCCATACTCTTGATCTCTGGCCTGGCCGCGATGGTCTCCAGTGCGGTCAGCTGCACACGAAACTGGCTTTCCAGATAGGCTACTGCCTCTTCCACGTCCATGATCAGAGCTTGCTCCACCTGGTCGATCACAGCGGATGAACCGCTGTAATAGCCGATCAAGCCTAACCCTACACTGATAACAAGGACCAAGACACCTACGAATACGCTGATCTTGGCGGCAATACTTCCTCTCACTGATCACACCCCCTTGGATCTGGTATCTCAAGAACACTGCGAGTTTTACAACTTCCCATTTCTTCACGACATTTTCTTACATATTCTGCTTACTTGGCATTACTCCTTGCGCTCAGCTGGATAAAAATGTTTGAGACTATCATCACAAAAAGCTTTGCGCCGAGGCGATAAACGTACTGCCCCTCGGCAGGGTTTCCCCTGGTGGGCAAGGAAAAGATTAGCAGCCGGGCTTTGGGCGGTTCTTTGCGCAGGCCCTGAAAACCCAAGACCAAGGAGGCAGCATGGCGATGACCGTTGTTGAGCTGAGGGAAGCGATCAAAACCCTCTTGAGAATCAGCCCTGTTAAAGCGGCGCCCGATTACAAGGTGCTTGCAGAACAGGAATCCGCAGACTTCGAGAGATATCTGATCAGCTTTAAAGGCAGCGAAAACGATACGATCCCAGCCTATCTTTGGGTGCCCCGCGGTCAAGGTCCTTTTCCCGCAGTTTTGGTTCATCACCAGCACAACGGTGAGAGGCACTTGGGCAAAAGCGAAGTAGCTGGCCTTGCAGGAGATCCGCTGCAGGCCTTTGGCCCGGCCCTGGCCAGGGAAGGCTTTGTTGTCCTCGCACCCGACTCAATCTGCTTCGAAGACAGAAGGCCGAACCAGAAAGGCACAATCCCCGATGGAGACAACGATCTTCCAGCATTTCAACGAAATGTGCTACCGGCTTGTACGGGGAAGCACCTTGATGCAGAAGGTTCTTGATGATGCCAATATCGCCTTCAGCGTCTTAAAAAACCACCCCAAGGTCGATAAAAACCGCATTGGGGTGCTTGGCCATTCCTATGGCGGGAATACTGTCATTTTCCAAATGGGCCTCAATGAAGAAATTGCCTTCGGCTGTTCCAGCGGAGCAGCCTGCACCTATAGACAAAAAATGCAGGCGGGAACCGGGCTGGAAATGGCACTGGTTGTCCCAGGCTTCTGTCAGCACTACGAGCTCACGGACCTGGTTAAGTGCGCCGCTCCCCGCTCCTTCCTGCTGGTTTCAGCCACCGAGGACAAATATTCCTTCGATGCCGACGTTGTGGCAGCAGAGGCCAGAGCAGTATACGCAGAACTCCAGGCCGCAGACAAGTTGGAACACTACCGATACGAAGGCGGCCATGCCTTGACCGAGGAAAGGTTCCGCGACATCATCAACTGGATGGTGAAAGTGGCAGGTGAGATGTGACTCAGTTGCCTTGATCACATTGATCTTTTCCAAAAGGAAGGAGGAGCCGTTTTATGCATGAGCAAGCGACCCTGTTTACTGCCAGGGTGCATCGGATGTGTTTCGATCAGGATTCCATCTACACATCCATGGGCAGGGAAATTGTCCGCTGGGATAAGGAAACGAAAAGGGCGACTTTTACGTATACCCTGCCGCCCAACGACAACCTGAACAAGGGCGCCCGCTTTGGCGTGGATGAGCGGAACATCTACGCAAACAGCATCTACTTCTTTCACGTGCTGGATAAGGACACGGGGGAGGTGATCTACCAGAGGCGGTTCGGTTCAGACAACAGTTCGGATTTGGATCTGGGGACAGTGCTCGTTGATGAGCGGCAGATCTATTTCCCCCTGCGCAACAGCGGTCTGGTGGTTGTGGACAAAGCTGATTACGACAACATCCATTACCTAAACAAAGGAAAGGGGAGCGTATGGGCGCTGGCCCAAGATGAAAACACAGTCTACTTCGGAGGCGTTGACAAGAACATCTACGCCTTCCAGAAATCCACCCTCCAGCCCACTGCCACCTTTGCCGGTCATAGGGGCAACATCCACGACATCTTCTCCTTCGGGCAGAACCTAGTCTCCGTGTCCGCGGACAACTCCATCATCATCTGGGACAAAAAAAGCGCCTCCCCGGTGCATCAGCTGAAAAAGGCTCGATGTTCCCTGGGCTGCGCCGTCATGACTGAGCGGTACCTGGTCGGTGCGGCCAAGGGGACCATGAGAATCTGGGAAACCAGCACGTGGGAGCTGGTGCGGGAAGCCGGGATCCCTTTTGGCACCATGTTCTTTGACCATGGAGTGATCTACCTGGCCAACAGAAAGGAACCCCGCGTTACCGTGGTTACCCTGGAAGATGCTGCGCGAGGCATTTGAGCGGGTCTATGCCGTAGCGAGAGACCACGGGGTTCCCCTGGCCGTGGAAAACATTCCCATCAGCGCTCGCCCCTTTTTTTCTGGGCATAGTCTCGGGCCCTCTTCTCGGCACAGAACACATAATACCCATCTATTTCCTGAATGCGCACTCCACCGAAGATGGAAATGAGCTTGTTCTTGTACCACTCTTTGCGCTTCACCACCAGGTACATCTCTCCGCCGAGCCGCAACCGGTTAAACCCTTTTTCTATGAAGTGCTTGGCCACGGAGAAATCTGTGTGGTAGGGCGGGTTGGACAGGATCTTCGTAAAGCCTGTCTCTGACAGCTGGCGAAAGCCATCGCTCTGGCACACCAAAACACCTGGGACTCCATTGAGGGCCGCGTTTTCCCTGGCCAGCTGCACAGCCAAGGGATCAACATCCACCATGACCACACTCTGCGGGCCCAAGAGCTTGGCGGCCAGGATGCCCACCACTCCGTAGCCGCAGCCCAGATCCAGCACCCTATCGCCCGGCTCGAACTCCACCACAGACAGCATGGCCAAGGTGCCTTGATCAATGGCAGCAGGTGAAAAGACCCCCGCCTCGGTTTTGAACTGCAGTTTGATGCCTTTGATGGTTGCTTCGATCAAATTCATGACAGTCCCTCCCCGCACTTCCTCACTGCAAGGCAGCATGGTTGCGGTAAATCATGCCGTGGGACGGCACCAGCCCAAACCGCTCATAGTAGGGCTGCAGCTCCTGATCGCAGCAGAGATCCACCATATAGAAGCCTTCTAGCTCCGCCAGGGCCCTGCGCACAAGCTCGGAGCCGATTCCCCGCCCCTGATATTCCGGCAGCACTTCCAGGAGGGGAATGTAGGCGCTGAGGATGCCATCACTGAT
>JGI24713J26584_10003198_pt1 | contig 10783 bp, 10 predicted proteins | sample BioPla4DNA1_FD_26584 | JGI IMG/M metagenome (IMG submission 26584) | reverse complement strand
CCTTCAAATTTGAAGACACCTCTCTTTACATTCGGTTTATTTACTCTTGGGTTTATCTCTACCCCAACAATTGACATAGAGCCTAAAATAAAAAGCCCCATGGGGGCTTTTATTCAATGTCATCTCTCTCTGCTTCAGCATCCGTATTATAAACTGGAATCAAAATCTCGCGGATACGTGACTCAATTTCCTTAGCCACATCAGGATTATCTTTTAGGAATTGGCGTGCATTCTCCCTTCCCTGGCCTATGCGGGTATCTCCATATGAGTACCATGCTCCGCTTTTATCAATAATATTATGTTCAACGCCTAAGTCAAGAATAGAGCCTTCCTTAGATATTCCTTCACCGTATATAATATCAAATTCCGCTTGACGGAAAGGTGGTGCCACCTTATTCTTAACAACCTTAACCCGGGTACGGTTGCCTACCATTTCCGTTCCCTGTTTGAGAGTTTCAACCCTCCTAACATCCAGACGGACAGAAGCGTAGAATTTTAAAGCGCGGCCGCCGGGTGTGGTTTCCGGATTTCCAAAAAGTACCCCCACTTTTTCTCGCAGCTGGTTAATAAAAATAGCTGCTGTGTTAGATTTATTAATTACACCAGAAAGTTTTCTTAAAGCCTGAGACATTAAACGGGCCTGTAATCCAACGTGGGAATCGCCCATTTCGCCTTCAATTTCAGCCTTAGGCACCAGTGCGGCCACCGAATCGACTACAACCACATCAATGGCACCGCTGCGAACCAATGCTTCGACTATCTCAAGAGCCTGTTCTCCCGTATCGGGCTGAGATACCAGAAGGTTATCGATATCAACCCCCAGCTTGGAAGCATAGACAGGATCCAACGCATGCTCAGCATCAATAAATGCTGCAGTGCCCCCTTCTTTCTGCGCTTCAGCAATGACATGCAAGGCAACTGTAGTTTTACCGGATGATTCGGGACCAAATATTTCAGTTACCCGCCCCCGGGGAATTCCCCCTACTCCAAGTGCAAAATCCAATTCCAGTGATCCTGTAGGGATAACACTGATATTCATATGCGCAGATTCGCCTAATTTCATTATAGAACCTTTTCCGAATTGTTTTTCAATTTGCGCCAGGGCAATATCCAAGGCCTTTTTCTTATTCATATGCATACCCCCTGAGATTTTGTATAAGGGAACACCTGTTCTGTTTCATTATATATCAATTCGATCCCAGTAGTCAATAATTATTTATAAGATATAATCTCAACCAGTTCAGAAGATGCAGAGAAGACCTGTGTTTAATGCCTAACCTGCTTCCTGACAGCCTGAATTCTTTTGTTTCGGTTCCATTTAATCCCGATATTGCCATGTACACCAGACCTACAGGTTTTTTCTGCGTACCTCCTCCAGGCCCGGCAATTCCGGTAACAGCTGCCCCTATGTCAGCGCCAGATGATCTTCGTATCCCCTCGGCCATTTGTTTGGCTGTTTGCCAGCTGACAGCACCGTATGTTTTTATTGTATCGGCAGCTACGCCTAATCGTTTTATCTTAGCTTCATTGCTGTAAGTAATACAACTTTCCAGAAGTACATCTGATGCGCCGGGTATATTCGTAATCAAGTCAGATAAATGGCCGCCGGTGCAGGATTCAGCTAATGCCAGCTTTAAATTCCTGTCACGCAACATATTCACTGCCACTTTTTCTAATGTATCATCATCATAACCATAAATGTCACTACCGAACCTTTTTTCAATTTCGCTCTGAATAGGTTTTATCAATTTTTCTGCTTCCTGCTGGGATGATGCTTTAGCTGTGATTCGGAGCTTTACCTCGCCATACGATGCCAGGGGTGCAATTGTTGGATTTCCCTGCCTTAGCAACAAATCCTTAATACGGTTTTCTATAGTGGATTCTCCAATACCGAAAACATGCAGTACTCTTGAAAAGATTTTTTTATCAGACTTATCAGCTAAATGAGGAAGTACATAGTTTATAAACATATGCTGCATTTCAGCAGGCGGGCCGGGCAAAACTATATAGGTTTTGTTATCCTTTTCTATAATAGCCCCAGGCGCGGTACCGACATCATTTTGCAGTACCTTTGCCTCTTTTGGAAACATTGCTTGCTTTTTGTTGTTTTCTGTCATAATTCTTCCTGTAGACTTAAAATACTGTTCAATGCGTTTCAAACTGGGTTCATGTATTTCCAGCCCCATTCCAAGAAACTCAGCAACAGTTTCCTTACTGATATCGTCCATGGTTGGACCCAGGCCGCCGGTTGTTATGATAATATCTGAGCGTTTAGAAGCTGATTTAAGTGCTTCAAGAATCCTGTTACGGTTATCTCCTACTGCAATATGCCAATACACATCTATTCCCAAAAAAGATAATTGCTGCGACAAAAATTGAGCATTAGTGTTTGCAATCTGCCCAAGAAGCAGTTCACTGCCAATTCCAATTATTTCAGCTACCATAACTCCTCCTAAAACTTACTTTTTTTCGACTCAAAAATCATTTTATTCTTTATTATATAGTCTATACCGGAAATAATGGTAACTAAAACAGAAAAGTATAAAGCAGCCTTATCAAAGGGAATACCGGTATTCTGGAAGGGGAAATTATCTAGCATAAGAGCTACTATAGCAACTATTTGGGACACAGTTTTTAACTTGCCCCACCAGCTTGCTGCAATTATCTTTCCTTCAGTGGCAGCCAGAAGCCTGAACCCTGTGATTACAAATTCACGGCTTATAATTATGATGGCAGCAACAGCCGGCACTTTGTCCATTTCAACCAGACATATCAAGGCTGAAGCTACTAATAATTTATCTGCCAACGGATCGACAAATTTTCCAAAGTTAGTAACCTCATTTCTTTTCCGGGCAACGTATCCATCCAGGCTGTCCGTGCAGGCAGCTGCCGTAAAGACTATTGCAGCTATAAGAGTATTATGCTTAATGGGAATGCTCAGCAATACAATAAATAACGGGATCAATATTATTCTTAGAATTGTAATCTTATTTGCCAGATTCATAAACTTCCCCCAATAAGTCATAATCAAAAGCGTTAGTAATTCTAACCTTAACAAAATCTCCTGTTTTTAAATGGTAAGGACTGTGTACATATACCAACCCATCCACTTCAGGCGCCTCTCCATAAGATCGGCCGTAATATATCTTCTCAGATTGCTTGCCTTCAATCTTAACATCGCACACCTGTCCGCATCTCTTCCTCATAAGCCGCTTAGATACTCTTTTTTGGACTGACATTAGTTTAGATCTTCGCTCTTCTTTTATAGAATCCTCTATTTGATCAGGAAAAGATGCTGCCCGGGTTCCCTCTTCTCTTGAATAGGTAAAAACACCAATATGCTGAAAATACCCTTCCTTGATAAAATTCTCCAATTCCTGAAATTCTTCCTCGGTTTCTCCTGGAAAGCCTGTTATAAGGGAAGTCCGTAAAACTATGTCTGGTATACAGCTCTTTAATTTGCTGAGCAATTGACGAATTTGCATGCTGTCGGAAGTACGATTCATTCTAGATAGAATCCTTTGATTTATATGCTGGATAGGTATATCCATATAATTACAGATCTTTTCTTCCGCTGCCATCAATTCAATCAGTTCATCTGTAATTCTATCCGGGTAACAATACATCAAACGTATCCATCTTAATTCATGGATCTGGCACAATTGCTCCAAAAGCTCTACCAGATCATGCTGCCCCCCGCTGTCCTGACCATACCTGGTTACATCCTGGGCAACAAGTATAATTTCACTGATGCCGTCCCGTGCCAGCTTTTTGGCTTCATTTATCAGCGAAGATATGGGCCGGCTCCGAAAACGCCCCCTTAACTTAGGTATTATACAGTAAGTACAATGATTATCACATCCGTCGGCTATTTTCAAATAAGCTGTGCCGGCAGAGGTGCTGATTACCCTGGGCAGACCATCATCTTCTATGAAGGAAGGATTGCTTATAAATGTTTTTTCCTGTCTCATATTTGCCGTCTCAATTATTTCTGTTATTCTGGAATAGTCTCCTGTACCTATAATAATATCTACTTCAGGCATTTCTTGTACTAATTCCCTGCTGTATCTTTGCCCCAGACAGCCAGTAACAACCAAAGTTTTGCAATTGCCAGTTTTTTTATATTTTGCCTGTTCCAAGATTGCCTGTATGGACTCCTCTTTAGCAGGGCCAATAAAACCGCAGGTATTTATGATAATAATATCAGCTTCTTCTGATTTATTTACAATTTCATATCCTTTTTCCCTAAGAAGGCCTAACATGACTTCGGCATCCACTTGGTTTTTGGCGCAGCCAAGAGATACCATCCCAACTTTTTTCTGCAACAGTGGGTTTGCTCCTTTCTTTTACAGATTCTTGAATTGTTCTTCAAATTCTTCTTTAGTAATCAGTACATTTCTCGGCCTGCTGCCATCATAACCGCTTATCAGACCGCGAACTTCCATTTCATCTATCAGGCGGGCTGCCCGGGCATAACCAATCCGCAATCTGCGTTGAAGCATGGAAATGGATGCTTGCCCGGCATCAATTACAACCTCGATGGCGTCAGGCAGCAGCTCATCTTCAAAACTGTTGTCTTGTTCGTCCTGATCTGCTGTGGTCTCTTTTAATACTTCCATATTATATTCAGGCCCCTCATTCTGATTCTTTATGCAGGAGACTATGGATTCCACTTCCTGCTCAGTTATGAATGCTCCCTGTACCCGAATCGGCTTATTGGCACCAGAAGGATAATATAACATATCGCCGCTTCCCAGCAGTTTTTCTGCACCGCTCATGTCAAGTATGGTGCGAGAGTCTACCTGCGAAGATACAGCAAAAGCAATCCGGGAGGTAATATTTGCCTTTATTACACCGGTAATAACGTCCACCGAAGGACGCTGAGTAGCAATAACCAGATGCATTCCCGCAGCTCTTGCCATTTGTGCAAGGCGGCATATGGCATCTTCCACTTCACTAGGTGCTACCATCATTAGATCAGCTAATTCGTCTATAATAATAACGATTTGAGGAAGCTTTTTTTCCTCTTCTTCAATCTGCTCATTATAACGATCAAAATCCCTTACCCCTTTTTCAGCAAATTTTTTATAACGTTCCATCATTTCCTGAACAGCCCAATTTAACGTACCTGCAGCCTTTCTGGGATCTGTAACAACTGGGCACAAAAGATGGGGGATTCCGTTATAGGCACTTAATTCTACAACTTTGGGATCGATCATAAGAAAACGGACATCATCCGGTGTCGCCTTATACAAAATGCTCACGATCAGTGAATTAATACATACACTTTTACCCGAACCCGTTGCGCCGGCTATAAGCAAATGCGGCATCCTGGCAATATCAGCGATAATACTATTGCCAGCAATATCCTTTCCCAAGGCAAATGCGATTTTGGAAGGATGGTTGAAAAAGCTTTCCGTATCCAGAACCTCTCTAATAAGCACAGGAGCTGTATCTTTATTTGGAACTTCTATGCCAATGGCAGCCTTGCCCGGAATGGGAGCCTCTATCCGGACGCTTGATGCTGCCAGGTTAAGGGCAATATCATCTGATAAGCTAACAATACGGCTAACCTTGACACCGGGGGCAGGCTGCAGTTCATACCTGGTAATGATCGGACCCCGGCTTACCTGAACAACTTTAGCAGCGACACCAAAGCTATTTAAAGTTTCTTCCAACAACTTAACATTCTTCTTAATAGCTTTTTCAGTTGTCCCTGCATTCTTTTTTGCTGCGGGCTCATTTAACAGCGAAACAGGGGGTATCATATAGGGCAGAGTTTCCTGATGAAATACAGGCTCTTGACCTGGTTTATCTGGTTCATCGGACTTTTCATTATCATTATTATCATTATCGCTATCAGACTGAAAATCAACTATCTTAATTTCTGAGCCTGCGTCATAATCTTCATGCCTGGCTTCCAAATGTTCATGTTTCGTTTTGTGCCTCTCATCATCAACAGGCGTTGCCACAACTTTTTCTGCCGGTATGGTTTCTTCGCTGATGTCTTCATTAATCTGTCTGGAACGCAGTTTGGAGAATACTTTTGTAAGGTTGCGATAGTTAAGCAAATTGGCTATGAATATGCCTGTTTTTTTTAAAGAAAAATTAGTCAATAACAATAAACCAACAANTGTCACAGTAATAAAGAATATGAAGGCGCCAGCCAGTCCGAAAAGTGCATGAATAAGGAATACAAAGGGAGCACAAACAGCACCGGTGCCCAATGATGACATTCCTTTATTATATGAATCTATAATAAAATCTTTGAATCCGCCTGTATTAAAATGCTCAAAATAAAGCAGGTGTAAAAAACAAAGAAAAAAATATATAGTACTTATAAATAATACCAATCTGACACGTTTAACTTGTCTGTGGCGGGCAAGAATTATTGCTATGCCGGCAAAGATAATTATAACTGGCAATATATAGGAAATTATGCCGAAAAGCCCCTTCAGAATGGGATAGAAGAATTGCCCTACCACTCCGGCGGAATCTCCCTGGCTGTACATTGTCAGTCCAAAAAAAAGACCTAATGAAGCTGTCAGCAGGCCTACAATTTCATGTATCCGGCTTCTTTTTAAAGTATTCTTTTTTCTTCTCTTTTTTCCCATCATTTCACCCCCATTAAGCCCATATAACCATATTCGCTGTCAATCAGGCATATCCTGCCAGTATCAGTGCATATCATTATACCATTTCTTATAGGGCCTTTCCATATACTGAATAAAAAAGTCTCAGGCAATTAAAGCTCTGAGACTGCTTTGAACGTAATCATGGAGCCCGGCTGCAATCCCGGATCCAGATAATGCGTTAAATCCGTGCTTAAAATCCGATTTACTATAACCTGATCATGGCTTATCTTTCTTACCTCCAATCGCACACCCTTATAGGTAATTTCCATAAATCCGCTGATCTCTTCCTTTTTCCAGATTAGTTCCGGATCAACAACTGTATACAATATCAATTGCTTTCCACCTTCTTTTCCCTGATCAGTTCCTTTAATTTGGATAGTGCCTGCCATAATCCTCCAACTTCATCTATTAATCCGTTTTCAACAGCGTCAGATCCTATAAGAACAGTACCTACATCATTAGCTAATTCGCTAGTGTTATACAACAATTCGTTTAACCTTTCCTTTGTAATTGAAGCGTGTCTTACTATAAAATTTGTTATGCGTTGCTGCATTTTATTAAGATATTCATAGGTTTGCGGGCCTCCTACTACGAGTCCGCTCATTCTTATAGGATGAATAGTCATAGCTGCAGTAGATGCAATAAAGGAATAATCAGTACAAACGGACAAAGGAACGCCAATGCTGTGCCCGCCTCCTAGAACCAGCGATACTGAAGGTTTAGACATAGTGCTAATCATCTCTGCAATAGCCAAGCCAGCTTCCACATCTCCGCCGACGGTATTTAATATCAGCAGTAAACCTTCAATCTGTCTGCTCTGTTCAATGGCGGCCAATTGGGGCAATACATGTTCATATTTGGTAGTTTTATTCTGAGGTGGCAAGATCATATGCCCTTCTATTTGACCTATGATGGTCATGCAGTGAATATTTGAGTCTTCGGCAAGGTTGGGCAGATTAGAAGTCCCAAAATCCTTGATATTAACAGCTGCATTCCCTGTACTTGGTTCCTTGTTTGGCTGACTTGATTTTTCAGCTTTGCCTGTTTGATCTGATTTATCTGAGTCATTAATATTTTGTTTACTCATTCTTTGTTTTTTCCTCCGTGCGAAGCATTTCAATATAAATTCAGCACCTGCATCCCAAGCCGGGATTAAAGCTCTTAATTAGTGTTTCCGTATAGTATAAAAAAATGAGCCTTTCGGCTCACTAAATTTTATTGTTCATAAAGTCGGAATTCTTCATGTAAGGCTAATACAGCATTAATTGTGTCTTCCCCTTTAACCAGGCATGAGATGGTAGTATGGGAATCAGAGGTCTGCAGCACATCAATATTTCTGGCTGTCAATGCCTGTATAATTCGGGCCATAACACCGGGAACTCCTCTCATCTGTTCCCCTACGGCAGATATTTTACTGCAGTTTTTGATTACCTGACACCCATCTGCGTAATCCTTAAGGGCTTCTAAAGCTTTTTCGGTAGCATGCCCATCAATAGTAAACACCATTTTTTCAGGGAAGATATTTATTATGTCTATGCTGATCTGATTGTCAGCCAAGCGACGCAGAATAGTATTTTGTTCATTTAAGCCATGCTTGGTATCAATGGAGATCTGAGTTCTTCCAGTAACATAGGCTATGCTGGTTATCAATTGATCGCCTTTCCTGCCCTTTGCATGCTGCTGCTTTTCTATGCGCGATGATATCATGGTTCCCGGAGAATCGCTCATGGTATTTTTAATAAAAACCGGTATACCTGCATTCATGGCTATTTCTACTGCTTTTGGATGAATTACTTTTGCTCCCTGGTCTGCTATTTGGAATAATTCAGAATAAGTTATATACCTTATCATGGAAGCATTGGATACTATGCGCGGATCTGCCGTCATTATACCATCTACATCGGTATAAATCTCTATAAACTCAGCCCTGAGTGCTTCTCCAAGCACCGCAGCTGTAGTATCGCTTCCGCCCCTTCCCAGAGTGGTGATTTCTCCATTTTCGGTAACCCCTTGAAAACCTGCAACTATCGGTATTTTCCCCTGCTTTAAAGCATGCCTGATAAAATCAGGTCTCACTTCAAGTATGTTGGCATTACCATAATTTTGATCGGTTATAATACCTGCTTGCCAGCCTGTCACTGCTATTGCATCATACCCTTTGCTTCTCAAAGTGTTGGCCATAATTGTTGAGGAGATTATTTCTCCAATAGACATAATTATATCCATTTCACGGGGATGAGTATCCCTGTAGACACCTTGGATCAAGTCAATCAGTGTATCGGTTGCATAAGGTTCTCCCCGCCTTCCCATGGCTGAAACCACTACAACTGGCTTAAACCCGCTTTTATATGAATTAATAATTTTTTGTGCTGCCATTTCTCTGGTTTCCGGCTTTGCAACTGAAGTGCCGCCAAACTTTTGTACAATAATTCTCATAGAAACCTCCCTGATATATACAAGCATGGTTTTATGTTTAATATTATAGTCTTTTTTCCTGGATAATTACAGGGTGAATCTGCTTTTTTTTCAACGCCATCAAGGATGCATCCAAAATTTTTTCCATATCCGCCACCAGAGAATTAGGCTTATTTAAAGGATCATCCTGACAAAATGGTACAAAATATACATTTTTCATGTTTAATGCTAAGCCCATGTTTTTTGCATTATTCCCCAATGCATCATTAGTTGCAATGGCTAATAATAATGGCCTCTGGTTGCGAAGATGTGCCTTTGCAGCCATTAACACCGGAGTATCAGTTATCGAATTAACAAGTTTGGCAAGTGTATTACCTGTGCAAGGTGCTATTATCATCAGATCCATCTTGTTTATGGGACCAAACGGTTCCGCATCCACAATACTGTCAATAACTTTTCTATTGCTTATTCTTTCAACTTTTTCACGAAAATCTTCAGCAGTTGTAAACCGTGTGTCAGTAGAAGCCACAGCATAAGAAAAAACCGGATAGAGCTCAGCTCCTTCTTCTTTTAACTTTATCATTTGAGGCAAAACAGATTCCAATGTGCAAAAGGAGCCTGTAAAACATATTCCTATTTTAATTCCTTTTAAAAGCATTTATTATCCCCCATCTCCCATTTACAGGTATGCTTTTTTTAGAATATCGTAGGTTACCCGGCAGATTATTTCAGCTGCTGTTTTAGGAGCAACTATGCCGGGCAAACTTAAATCAAGTGAAGCAGATAATCCGAGTTCTGCTGCTGCCTGAAAGTCTACTCCTCCCGGCCTGGATGCCAGGTCAATAATAATGCAGTCCTTCTTCACTTTTTCCAGTTTATTTCTATCAAGTATGGGTGCAGGAATAGTATTAAAAATGATGTTTTGCTTATTCAGAACAGAATCCAATTCATTCAAATGTATCCCCTTATATCCTTTTTCTTCTATCCAAATTAGGGCTTCCTTTTTTCTGGCAGCAACTGTTACTTTGGCTCCAATACCCCATAACATTCTAGATAATACCTTCCCGATTCTGCCAAAGCCCAATACAAGTATCCTCGAACCATGAAGTGTAAAATCGGTCTTTTCCATAGCTCTTTGGATGGCACCTTCTGCAGTAGGTATGGCATTCAGTATGGAAAAGCATTCTTCTTCAACTATGTTAAAGCACTTAAGTGAGTGTTGTTTGCTGAGATCTATGATTTCCTGATCTTTCATCCCATAAATAACAACTGAACCCGGTTTTATAAGCCGGAACACGGCAGCAGGCTTTACGTGCCAATCAAAGTCTGTAATATTAAGACCGCCGTTTTTATTCTTGTATGGAATAGGCAGCATTATCACTTCCGAATCAAAAAGCTCATCTGACAATGCTGGGTAATAAAAGATGTTTTTGTGGTGTAATGGTGCTTTTATCCCATAGATCTTAACCGTGATGCCCCTATCCGCCAAAATTAAGGCAAGATGCTTTTGACGGTTATCTCCGCCTATAATCGTTAATTTATCCATGTAAATCACCTATTATCAATCGTATTAATACCATCATATGTAGTTTTTCGGATTAAGGTGCAACTTTAGGCTTCCTCGTCAGACTGCACTAATGTATGGAAATAAGAAAGACAAAAAAAAAAGAGGTAATCATATACCTCCTTGTACAATATAGTTAGTTTTTCGACGTGCTGAAAAATCAACTTTA
>JGI24713J26584_10003194_pt1 | contig 10792 bp, 9 predicted proteins | sample BioPla4DNA1_FD_26584 | JGI IMG/M metagenome (IMG submission 26584) | reverse complement strand
CTGTATTTGCCGGTAATAGGNCTTCCATTTACCGTCACCCCGGTAATGGCTTGACGCCATAATTCGTTATCAGCAAAGGTCAGCTCTATGGTTTTACCAACGGCGTTGTCTGAAGTATCAGCAGTCAGGGTTGGAGGGATATGGGCTTCGATTACCAGCAAGGTAAAAGTAAAACTGTCGCTGTTTTCCGGAACGGCACTATCGGTTACGGTCAGGGTAAAGGTAAAAGTACCGCTTTGGGCAGGTGTGCCTTCCAGGGTTGCTCCATTCAAAATCATGCCGTCCGGCAGCGTACCCTCTGTAATAGCAAAGCTATATGGCTCCACACCGCCTGCTGCCGTGAAGGTATGGCCGGCATAAGGCTGGTTCAGGATCGCATCAGCCGGGTTTTTATTACTGATAGTAAGGGGTACAGAATATTCGAAAGTCACAATGTCACTGTCGGCCCGGCCAGGACCGGAAACAAACGCCTTAATGGTGGTATTATGGGTAATTTCAATAGGCCGGTTTATTTCATCCAATTCATCCGCTCTCGACGACCACCAGCGGCTGGCAATCCAGTTATACATCGGGCTATCTAAGGTTGGGTTACTGCCATCCAGGGTATAATGAACCTTGTCTTCATCGTTATATTGACTTTCCAGCACCACCCGGGTACCTGCCGAAACCTCTCCAGGCGCTACTGACGCGACGGGGGGATCCCATTGCGGTACCTTATCAGTGAGCACTTCAATCTTTGTTATATATTTAGCAAACCTGGCATTGGTCTGCTGGGTTACTGCTCGCTGCCCGTAAAGAAGATGATTGGCTTCAGCCCGGCTGAAATTCTCCGCNTCCAAAATCTCTTCGTAATCCTGGNTNCAGCCCGGCTGAAATTCTCCGCGTCCAAAATCTCTTCGTAATCCTGGGTGTAAAAACTCTGGTGCGCAATGATAACTGGTACCAGTTCCGCACCTGAGGCATCGCCTATGAGATGACCAGCCACGCCATTATCCATAAAATTAGGGAAGCGATACCTGGGTTCGTAGAGAAGTTCCTGCAGCGTAAATGTGGCTTCAAAACCGTCTGCGGAGGTAAACCTTATTAGAGTAGCCTGGTCATTAATTCCTCCAGCCACATCAAGCAGCTCTTGCAGTGTTACACCTTGCCCCCTGTACCAGCTCTTGGTAGGCCAGGTGTTAATGGTGCTGAAAATAATATCCTGCTGCTCTAAACAATAATCATCATATATTGGTACTTCACCCTGAAGCTGCTCCTGGGTAATGGTTATGCCATCAGGATTATTCAGCCCCGGCCCCGATATGGTAATATCGCCACCGGCCGCATAAAGTGGATTTGGAGCCAGTACACTCACTAAACCAAACATCAAAAACGCTATAAAAATTAACGAAAGATGATACTTACGCCTTTTATTGTCAATATTCATTAATCCTTCACTCCCTTTCTATCTAGGTTACAATTCGATTACCAATACCCAGCCTTCATACCAGCACCGGTTTAAACATCTACCAGTCTATATTCAATTTAAGTTCTGGCAACCCCATTTACGGAAAAGAACATTAAAGGCAAAAAAAGTAATAAATTTAACCTAATAAACAAAAACCCCCTGCATGGGCAGGAGGTTTAACCTAAAACTATTTATAGCAGTAAACCGAAACCGGTTTTCCCGCATAGTTGGTAGTACTCCTTTCCAGAAGGGAGGCAGAACCGTTTCCCGTTCTACCCTATCGGCTAATTTCCCATGTCCTTTTTGATTTAGGCAAATAAGCTCGGAGTATTTGATCCGTATTAAATTTTTAGTTAGACAATAGATAATATTTCCTACTACTTAATCATTCTAAATAAATTTCAAATCTCCTGCATAGATTTAACAATAAAGTGACAGGTGACAAATGGGGACGGTCCTTTTTTGTCAACTTTNTANAAAGTTGACAAAAAAGGACCGTCCCCATTTGTCACCTAGTTTGCCTCGCCGACCGGCAGGGCATCGATCCATGCCTTTACCTGCGGATCGCCGGTCAAATCATAAGCCAAAGAATAATAATATCCCGCTTCTTCATATGCCTGAGCCTCCCGGGCTTGATCTCCCAGGGATATGGCAATGCTCAAGACCAAATCGTTCGGTCCGAACTGTATGCCATGCTCCGCAAACAGTTCAGCGCACCTCTGGAAACTGGGCGGAACCGCTCTTTGGCCGGATAAATGGGAGATATACTGCAAAGCGGCACCCGGTATCTGGCTCACCTTGTCGAATCTCACACTGAAGCTGTATAATGCCGTAGCCAGCTCATAGTTCTGCTTCTCCACATAGTAAAAACCCAGGTTGCGGTAGCAGCGGGCCAGGTTCCTGGCGGTGTAAGCGTGTTGGAGGGCTTTCATATTGATTTCCAGGTATCGCTTGTACTGCTGATTCTTTTTATAAATCTCCCCCAATTCAAAAAGCGTCTCCACCTTCATGGGATTCCAGCGGTTCGCTTTTAACAGGGCCCTACGTGCTTCCTTTAAGCGCCCCATCTCCAAGAGCAGATTGCCATAAACCAGATAAGTATCGGAATATTCCCGCGGAACATGGCGGATGACTTTGCCCGGATTATAGAGCTTGGTATAGAGCACTTCCTCCAATAGATTATCGAAACAGAGGTACTCATGTTCACTGTCGGCATCAAACTTGGGGGCGGCGGCATCGATCTTCTCCACCAGGCTTTCTAACAGCCCCAGTCCCCGCTCGTAGTTCTGCTCCGCTATTTCGTTCTGGGCTTCCTCCAAAACCGCTCCCAGGACTTGAATATTGGTTACCAGGGTATCGCTCAATTCGGCTTTCTGATGCTCGGGCAGCGTCTCGAATATCAAACGGCCGATGCCCCACATCAGTTCCTGGGAGAGCTCGTGGTCTTTGTATTTATCCAATTGCGTCTGCAAATACTGCAGATCGGTGAGCTCATCTCCGCACAGGTTTGACTTTATCTCCTGCATGATCTCTTCATAATCCATTTCCCATACCCCCGCAATATTTATATACAACTAATAATGGCACGGGGACGAAAAGGCTTTGCCTCCTTCCGCCCCGCAGTACTCATATATGCAATTATAACCTGTTTTTCAATACCGGCGTCACAACTCTGGGATAACCCGCGACACTTCACTTATATAAGCAATTATAACCGTTATCTGTTATCATGTCTGGTGTATTTGCATGATACAGACTATCTTCTATTATTCTTCCGCTTACTCCTCCCGGATAAGCGGTATGGTTAGAAATTGTTTTTAGGGCTTTTCCCTTAATGTGACTGCTATGGTCATATTGCGCCCGCTGCGCAGTATGCCCAGCTGAACCGTCTGCCCTACCTTCTGGCTCTGTATATATTCCTGCACTGCGGAAGCCTTTTCCACCGCTTTTCCGTCTATACTGACCAGAACATCATAAGCCTTGACCCCGGCCTGTGCAGCTGGACTGCCGGGCACAACATAAGCTATGGCTACCCCCCGGGTATCCCGACTAAGCTGCAGCTGTTCAGCCACCTCTGCAGTAACATCAACCATGGATATTCCCAGATAGGGACGCACCACTTTGCCGGTGGTCATAAGCTCCTGCAGTATGCTTTTGGCAGTGTTGATGGGTATGGCAAATCCGATGTTTTGCCCGGTGGCGCTGACCGCGGTATTAATGGCGATTACTTGCCCCTGCAGGTTGATCAGCGGACCGCCGCTGTTGCCGCTGTTGATGGCGGCATCAGTCTGAATCAGGTTTTTATAATTGCGATTCCCAACCGTGATCGGCCTGCCTTTAGCCGAAACCACCCCGGTGGTAACCGAGTGATCCAGCCCCAGGGGATTGCCGATGGCTATAACCGTATCCCCGGGACGCATCAAATCGGAATCCCCCATAGGTATAGTCTGCAAATTGTTAGCCTCGATCTTTAAAACCGCGAGATCCAGATCATAGTCTGACCCCACCACAGTAGCGGTATATGGGGTCTCTTTCCCCTGCACGGTGACCTTTATGCTGCTGGCCCCATCGATAACATGCTGGTTGGTCAGAATATAGCCGTTGGCATCGATGACAAACCCCGTCCCGGTAGCGGTATACGGGGTTGGGGGTATTCTGAAACCGTAGAAGAGCATATCAGTCCTGTCCATACTGCGGCTACCGGTGGCTTCAATATAAACCACGGCTGGCCCCACGGTTTCAACAATATCGGCGACACTTCGGCTGCCCGGCAGCGAGGCTTGAGCTACATTGCTGTCGGGTCTATCGGCCACCTGATCTGCCAGCAAGCCGGCGAAACACCAGCCGCCGATCAAGAAGCTCAACAAGGCCACCAGGATGTATTTTACCGACTGATTCTTAAAGCTTTTCATCATCAATTCCCCTCCTGTTACAATGTTGAAATTTAAATTTTCGAGTTTTTTCAACAATGATTTTACTTGGGCAGTTTGACCGCTTTTTGAACAATCGGTGAACAGATGGTGAACAGTGCATTTTTTTCCTTATGATACCTCATTAACCAATTAGAGGCCAGATTCATAACATATGGATATACAGAAAAAGGAAGGAGAGATGATATGTCCAGATTATCCCCAGCCCAATTTGTGCAGCAATCGCTCGACCTGCATTTGTTTTTCCTGCGCATCATGAAAGAACACTCATTCTTTCTGGAAGCCGCTTTTGTTGCCAAAAATGAGAATTTCATCGAGCGGGCTGACCAATTCCGGGTGGACTTCGAAAGGCTCTTGGAAATAGCGGTCGACCTGGCCAACTGCAATGTCAGCAAACGGGTTCTGAAGTCGGGCGAAGTCGTAACTGATAACACCTTACAGGCGGAGAAAAGAACCGAGTTCCTGTCCGGGATCCCGTTTGACCTAGACCTCACCAAAAGAGAGCTCATGCTGCGCTCCGGGCCGGGCGACCCTGATCTCGAAGATGTGCTGGAAAGATTCAATGACCGGGTGATCCGGGAAACAAAGGATTTGGTAGATTTTAAAACCGATGTCTTAGAGGGCATGCTTAACTGCTGCTTGTTTACCTGGAACTTCCCGCTCTTAATAGAGCACATCAGGCGCGAAGCCCTCTTCTACATCCGTCACCTGCAGAGGTTACAGAGGCGCATGTCCATCGACCCCTGCGATGAGCTACTGGAGGAAAAACTCTTCTGGGATCGCATTATGGCGGAGCATTCCCTGTTCATCGCCCATTTGCTGGATCCTACGGAAGAAGACCTTATCAATACTGCTGAAGATTTTGCCCGTTTATTCTTTAGATTGGAAAGGCAGCTCAAACGTATAGATAAATGTAAAAGGGATGATCATATCCCGCGCCAGCTGATAAAGGATGAACTCAGGGCAGTAAAAGATATCAGGGATTTCAAGGATACCGCAACCGAGCTTATTTTGGCCTGCAAGATAAGGTCCATCATTATACCGCTGTTAGCTGACCATGTACTGCGCGAAGCCAATCATTTCTTGGGTATACTCAAAGAATGCGATGATTGCCGCAAAGACGATGATGACCACGACGATTGCGACGATTGCAGAAAAATTATCATTGGCAAGAAGTGCAAAATCGATATCAAATAGGTTAGAGTGACAAATGAGTACGGTCCTTTTTAATAAGTGTGGTGCCAGGCACCACACTTATTATATAGGGGCAGATAACCCAGCTGAACTGAAAAAAACATTACTTGTCACCGCAAATATGGCAGATAATATAAGTATTTCTTTATATTACCATAACGGCACGGGTTGCCAACCGCAATTATTTCCAATATATTAAACACTAGGACAAACCGGGAATATTTATTGCGGCTGTTCATAAGGGTTCAGGCAATGGTAGGAGGTGCTCATGAAGAAAAGACTAATTTTGCTATTTGCCCTGTTAATGGTTGGCTTATTTGCCGTACAGGCAGTTGCCGCCGATGTTGCAGTGTTTGTTGATGGAGAAGCCGTGGTTTTTGCCGATCAAAAGCCCTACATAGACGAGAATGATCGCACCCTGGTTCCAATGAGGGCTCCGATGGAAGCCTTGGGGGCTACAGTTAGCTGGGATAACGAAACATATCAGGCTACTATTGAAAAAGACGGAGTTGTGGTAGTATTTACCATCGGAAGCGCTACTTACACCGTCAACGGTGAAGTTAAAGAAATGGATACACAGGCAGTGTTGACCGGCGACCGCACCTGCATCCCGATTCGTTACGCAGCTGAAGCCCTGGGTTATGAGGTCTTATGGGATGGCGAAAACTATACTGTAAATATAATCACACCCACTGAACCTGAAGAAGACGTTGCCGTTCCTGAGGAAGAAGCCGTCGATGAGGAAGTTGTCGACGAAAACGCTGTTGAGGAAGGATCTGAAGACGCTGCCGGGGAGAACGGTGACAACGAGGAAGCTGTTGAAGACGAGATAGGTGAAGGCGAAGTAGAGCCGGTTGATGAAGAATCTGAAAACGAGTAAGAATCTACCACAATAATTACCACCCGAGCTCATTATCATAGTCATCTGCATTTGATATAAAACCCGGTTAATATGAAAACACGAACCCTTACCAGACAGCAAACAAATCATGAAAACCGCCGTATAGCGGCGGTTTTTCTTTGCAGCAGTTTGGTGAGGATAGCTCTACACCCTGATTCTCCTGCGACATCTTTACTCACTTCATGCAGGCTCAGTTAGGCAGATAGTTCTACGCCCTGATTCTCTTGTGCTTCAGCATGCGGTGAGTTCTGATACACCAGCGCAGCATGAACAATAAGGCGATGATGCCCAAAATTGTATACAGCAGCACTTTAAAGGCCATGACAATATAACCAAGCCACGCCGGCCGGCTTTTCCCCTCCTGGGGCATATCAAAATTGAACAAATACACCGATCCCAAATCGGCATACTGCAGGTTGCCGGCGGTTTTCAGCCGTATGCTCAACTGCAGATCAGGCGGTTGGTTTTGGCTTTTATTCACCAACCGGTAATCAACCGATACATCCGCCGGACTGATGCTGTTGTGGATCAGCCGGGTAAAAACGGTATCTTTATTCTGATTCAAAATATCGGCCACGAGTTGAGTATCACCCCGGCCCCGGGAAGGTTTTATCATCTCAGCGGGGACAAAGCTGGCTTCAGTAAACTGTTCGAACCCGTAATCAAAAAGGGCTATAGTATCGGTATACACCCCGTAAGCCTGGCTTTTCATGACCACGGCGATAAGCTCGCGGTCCCCGCGTTTGGCGGCGGTCACCAGGGTATTCTGGGATACCGAAGTATATCCGGTCTTGCCGCCTATCACACCCTCATAATAAAAACGGTTGGTAGTGAGCATTCTGTGTTCCGACCACAAATCACGCGCCTCAGGCTGTTTGTTGGTGGGAGGAATGGTGTAGCGGACCGTGCCGAAAATCTGCCTGAAGGTATCATTTCTCAAGGCCGCCCGGGTAATCATCGCCATATCATAGGCAGTGCTCACATGTTCTTCATCATGCAGCCCGTGGGGATTGACGAAATTGCTGTTTATAGCCCCGGCTTCGCGCGCCCGCTTGTTCATCAACACGGCAAAGTCTTCGATACTGCCGCTGATGTGTTCGGCAATACCGTTGCTGGCATCATTGGCTGAAGGCAGCATGGCTGCATACAAGGCCTGTTCCAGGGTAATCTCCTCACCATCCGTAAGCGCAATATGCGAAGACCCCCGGGTGATGCTGAATACCGCTTCCCGCGACATGGTAACCTTATCCTGCAGCCGGCCGTTTTCTATTCCCAACAGTACGGTCAAGATCTTGGTGATCGAGGCTGGATACATCTGGGTGTGCATGTTTTTCTGGTACAACACCTGACCGGTTTTGGCGTCCATTAAAACCGCCGCTTCAGAGACAATCTGAGGGGTTTGATAAGGTTCTTGCTCGGCGTTGGTCTGAACAGGGTTGACGGCTATCAAAACCGCAAGCAACACAGCTATAAAAACCCTGGCTGGCTGTTTCATTTTGACAGCCGTAATATGCGTATTGCCAACATAATTTTGCACAACTTGATTAACAAATTTCATGCTGTAAAAACTGCTCCATACATTTGTCAATTTAAAAATAATGCCCCGATGTTATTGTTAAATAATTTCCAAGTATATAATATCACTTTGTTGGGTGCCTGGCACCACACTTATTCATTTATCGGGACATCGGCAGGCGATTCTACGCCTTCTTCTTTCAGCTTGATTATGTTGCCCGGCAGCACCTCAAACAAATCCGGATAATTGATCAACCTGGCGCGCAGCTGGCTGTGTTTCGTCATGGTGCCATCCCTTTTGCGATACAGCCCCCGCTGGTAAATCTCTTCGGCCACTTCGGCAGCAGTCATCTGTTTGCTTTCAGTTTCCGCCAGCACCATCCTCACGGCTTCGTGCAGTGTGTATTTGGGGCTCTCGCTGCTGCCGGTTGAGCCAGTTGCACTGCCCTTTGCACTGCTGGCAGCTTTTTTTGCCCGGCGAGGCTTCCGACTCACGGCTTTCCTCTTTTGAGGCCCGCTCTTTATAGCTTGGTCAGGACTGCCTTCGTACCCGGCAGCAGGGCTTTCTTGAAGGTGATCCGCATCCGCCACATATTTGACTATTAAATAAGCGGGCTGATTGTCTTTCAGCACAACCACAGTATTGTTCTTGTCGACCAACTGAAAAACGGCATCTACATCACTCTTGATCCTTTCAATTGGAATCAGGCTTTCAATTTTGATGTCCATCATCATCACCTCGCAATCATCGTAACATAAGTTTTGTGTTAAACAGTATATTTTATTGCGGGAAAAAAATGAATTTGGGGCCTGGCACCACACTTATTCAGTTATTTGGTTTTGATTGCGGTGCACTACTATTTCGGCGGTTTTTAACAAATCATGAACAAAATTGGCGCCTCTGGATAACAGTATTCCTGTCAGTACCTGACCGATGAGGGGATGGAAAAAGCTTATGTCAACCAACTTAAACAGATCCAAACCCGCGCCTACGGCAATAAGCAAGCCAGTCAGCAGCGCGCCTACCCGATCAATCGACAATTTTCCCTTTTGCCACACCAACTTCCCGGTTTCCCAAACTGCTTCAGACAACAGGGCAGCAGCAATAATAGCCTCAATGCTATGCATGAAAACCTCCTCCTCTGCGATTTTTATAAATGCTTAGACTATCATACGCAGCGGGAGGCGGTTTTGCATTGGCGTTGTTTAACATAGTTTAACGTTGGTTAACATTGTCATTGTTTGACATAGTTTAACGTTGGTTAACATAGTTTAACGTGGTTCACCCACCATTTAACCACTGCTAACCACCATCTAACTACCGTTAAACTACCATTTAACTATTGTTAAACCATGTTCAACACCGTTAAACCCGCGTCAGCGGAAATAATATACCACTCCATCCCGGAGTTCCTTTCTCAATACCCCTTTGCAAACCAGGTGGGAGAGATGGGACAGCGCTTCACCGGTGGCAAATATCTTCTGCGCCTTGGGGTATTGGTCCCAGTCCTTGATATCCAAATCCCAGTCCATCTTGCTGGCCACTTGCGCCGCGGTCATGGTTTTGTTCCCCAGGATATCCAGGACATTATTTAAACGCCGCTCATGATGCTCTCTCAGTTCCTGAATCCTCCGGTAGCAGTCAAACCCATGTCCCCTGTGTGCGGGCAGTATCAGATCGATGGCCAGGGCCTCGACCTTGGTCAGGCTCTTTAGATATTCGTCCAGATAATCCACTTTGATGTCCCAGGGGGTTTCCCAGATGTTGTTGTTAGGAGTGATGGTTTCCAATATATGATCCCCGCAAAACAGGATTTTGTGGTTTTCTTCATAAAGGCAGATATGGTCGGGGGCATGGCCGGTGGTGTGAACACACTTGAGGCTGTAATCCCCTACGTTTATTATTGTGCCGTCAGCCACCACCGTTACCTGGTTAAAATCGACTTTATCCGTGCGGTAGCGGTAACCCGGGTGATTGATCGGATTCTGATCCAGGTCCATGTCCAGCAGCCCGCCCTGCTGCACCAGGATACCGAAGTCCTCAAACCAATCAAATTGGCGGGAAATGTCCCGGGCGGTATAATCACCAGTATAAATCCTGGTTTCCGGTTTGGCCAAATAGCCTGCCAGCCCGGCGTGATCAGAATGGCAGTGGGTTATAAAAATGTCGGTGTTCTCCATAGAGAACCCTATCTCTTCCATGGCCTGATCCATAGCCTGGCGGCACTCTGCTTGATTGAAGCCGGTGTCGATCAACAAGTTCCGGTCATCGCCCGCGAGAAAATAAGCGTTTAAGGCTTTAAGGGGATTTCTCGGCAAGGGGATTTCAATCCGNAATATATTTTCCTTAATCTTTTCATTCATAATTAACACCCATTTCTAAGTACTTTTTTGATTACATAGGCTAGGCCTTTTCTATTCTACTACCCCCAAACCCTCCGATTACCCAAATCGGTATAACTCTGTATGAGCTACTACTACGGTGCTTAAACACGAAGTGGCAATCTTTCATATAAGAACCTGACAGTGCAGGATCTATCTCCAGTTCTTAATCTCGTTCTGCACAAACTCGAGTGATAACAGTGTCTGCCTTATCTCTTCAACCGTCAACCGGTAGGTATTATGGGAATTGTATTCTTCAGCACATGACAACTTCTCATCTCCATCTATGACATATTTATCATAATTGAAATAACGCTTATCGGCCGGAACCCGGTAATAATCGCCCAGATCTTCGGCATGCAGGTACTCTTCTTTGGTTAAGAGGGTTTCATACATTTTCTCCCCATGACGAGTACCTATTAT
>JGI24713J26584_10003192_pt1 | contig 10795 bp, 8 predicted proteins | sample BioPla4DNA1_FD_26584 | JGI IMG/M metagenome (IMG submission 26584) | reverse complement strand
CTGCAGATTCTGTTTGACTTTTCCGGCTACTCGGACATGGCTATCGGTCTCGGCCATGTGTTCGGCTTTGCGTTCGACGAAAACTTCAATTATCCATACATAGCGCGCTCGGTCACCGATTTCTGGCGCCGCTGGCACATATCGCTTTCCACTTGGTTCCGCGACTATGTTTATATACCGCTCGGCGGCAACCGGCGCAGCCTGCGGCGGCAGATTTTCAACATCCTTGTCGTTTGGATGCTGACCGGACTGTGGCACGGCGCGGCCTGGAACTTTGTGCTGTGGGGGCTTTACTTTGCGCTGTTGCTCATCGCGGAGAAGCTGTTTTTCGGCAGGCTGCTTGAGCGCCTGCCGCGCGCAGTCGGGCATATTTACACGCTACTTGCGGTCGTGGTGGGCTGGATATTTTTCACCGCGCCGGATTTCGGCACGGCGTTTGCCTGGCTCGGTGCTATGTTCACCCCCACCGCCGGCGTGGAAGGCGGCGCGGCGCATGCGCTTGCGCTGCTTTACGAGCACAAAGCCGAGCTGCTTTTGGGCGCGGTGCTCTGCGTGCCGGTTGCAAAAAAGCTGTCCATGCGGTTTGAGGACAAGCTCGGTTATCGTCTTGTGCGCGACGTGATGACGGCTGCGCTGTTTGTGGTCTGCGTCGCGCGCGTGGTATCGTCTACTTTCAATCCTTTTATTTACTTTAGATTCTGATATGAAACTGCTCAAAGTGCTTGAAAAATACATGCTCACCGTGTTTTTCGTCGCGGTTATATTTTCAGTGCCGGTACTCACCAAAATCGAGCCGCCGAAGGAGCTTTCGGTTGCCGAAAACCGGATGCTCGCGTCACCCCCTTTGCTCACTGCCGAAAATGTGCTTTCGGGCAAATATTTTTCGGGCTGGGAGACTTATCTTTCCGACCACATCTGGGAGCGCGACGGCTGGATTTATCTTGACACCAAGCTTGCGATGTTTGCCGGCCGCCGGGTCGTGCGCGACGTGGTTATAACGCCCGCGGTGCTGCTGCCTTATGTGCCGGCCGACGCGCCCGACGAGAGTGCCGCGGAGCTGGCTGCGAAGATGGCAGAGAGATACGCAAAGCTCGCCCGCCATGTCGAGCGGTCGGGCGGCGTGTTCCTTTACGTCAATGTGCCCGAGCAAAGCTCCATGCTGCGGGCAGCTTATCCCGGCGGGCTTTACACTGGTGGGAGGCGCTACGATTCGCAAAACAAAGCATTTGCCGCCGAGATGGACGAGCTTGGCGTAAACTACCTTGACATGCGGCCGGTGTTTGAGGCAAGCTCGCGCGACGGCACCGGCGCCGAATACTATGCGCGCATCGACCATCACTACAACATGCGAGGCGCGTATCTGACCTATCTGACTTTGTGCGAGATGCTATCGTCGCTCGGAGTGAACGTGCAGGCCAAAACCGACGCGACATTTGTAACACTGCCAAACGTATTCAACGGCTCGCGCGGCAGAAAGATTTATAACCTTACTGATTTCAATGACAAGCTCGAGTATATCGTTTGGGACAGCCCCGTCGCGTTCACACGCTCGGACAACGGCAACCCCGGCGCGCCGAAGGTCTATTTTCTGCCCCCGTCGGACGACGTTGAGGTCGCCTACACGCTCTACATGGGCGGCGACATCGCCGAGACTGTAATCGAGACCGGCCGGNCATGGCTGCCCGACTGCATTATTTTCGGGGATTCGTTTACAAACGCGCTCGAGACTGCGCTCTACTGCTCGTTTGACACCACAGTGGCGCTCGATTTCAGGCACAACAAAGCAAGGACTATATATGATTATATTGAAGAGTACAAGCCCGACGTCGTTATTTGTCTGCGCGACGATACNGCGACGCTGTCAACCGACGGCAACGGGAATCTGCCGGATTGAGGGTGCCATGTAAGCGGCACGAACACAGCCTGGCGGCACGGCACACGTTATAAATAGCCCGGCAGGACAGTTATTTCAATTATTTTGATGGGCGTGGGGACTTTTGTCATAAAAAAGCTCCCATTTTTGCTTGTATATTTTTCCATGCGCGACCTTCAGCGAGCAATATGCCCGAAAACACGAGGAAATCGACCCTCCCGACTTGTTATTTTAATATTTTCGGATTTTTTTCACGCGCTCCCCTTGACAAACAGGCGGTGCGCGTGATATACTTGTAAGGCTTGCAAAATTAACGTTTTTCGTTTTCAATCAACAACACGGAGGAGTAAAATCATCACAATGACCACGTTCATGGCGAAAAAAGAGACCGTCGAACGCAAGTGGTACGTGCTCGACGCCGCCGGCAAGCCACTCGGTAAAACCGCCGTGGCCGCGGCAGAAATACTGCGCGGAAAGCATCGTCCCGAATTCACGCCGCACGTCGACTGCGGTGAATTCGTTATTATAATCAATGCGGAAAAAGCCGTTTTGACAGGCAGAAAACTCGACCAGAAGTTCTATCGCCGTCACTCCGGCTACATCGGCGGGCTCAAGTCCACAAGTTACCGCGAGCTTATGCAGAAGCGTCCGGAGTTTGCTGTGATGCTTGCTGTCAAAGGCATGCTGCCCAAAAACTCTATCGGCCGCAAAGCGCTGACCAGGCTCAAAGTATACAGAGGCCCGGAACACAAACACCAGGCCCAGCAGCCCATCGCACGCGAATTTTAAAGGAATAAAGGAAAGGACGATAATATAAAGATGTACACAAGCGCTAAACCGTATTTCTATGGCACCGGCAGAAGAAAAAAATCCGTTGCCCGCGTGCGTCTTTACCCCGGCACCGGTAAAATCACAATCAACGATCGTGACATAGACGATTATTTCGGGCTTGATACTCTCAAGCTCATCGTCAACCAGCCGTTTGGAGTCACCGGCACAACCGGCAAATTCGACATCGTTTGCCGCGTGCACGGCGGCGGATTTTCCGGCCAGGCGGGTGCCATTCGTCACGGCGTTGCGCGCGCACTGCTGAGCGTCGACGAAGCATACCGTATTCCGCTCAAGAAAGCGGGATTCCTCACACGCGATCCTCGCATGAAGGAGCGCAAGAAGTACGGTCTGAAGGGCGCACGCCGCGCACCCCAGTTCTCAAAGAGATAATCTGGCGTCATGCTTACTCTGGAAGCGGACGGCCCGCCCGCTTTGGCCGAGCCCGGACAGCAGTCATGCAAACTGCGCAAACCCCGCCAGGCGGCGCGGTTTGCCGTGCTGCGTGCTCCCGCTGCTCCGGCGTCCGACATCGCCACATCCGATGCCACCGCACAAGCGGAAAATCGGCCTGTCAGCTTTTCCGGACGCCGGACGCTTCCTGCACGCCGTATAATCCCGGCACTTTTGATAGCCGTTGCCGCCGCCGGCGCCGTGCTGCTCGGCGTCGCCGCGCTGGCGGGCATAAAGTCGGGATTTTTCAGTGACGGCAACGCGGCTTTTGCAGTGACGCGGATAACCGTTATTGACGGCAACGAGACCCGTTTAGTTTTCACGCACGCGAAAACTGTCGGGGAAGTCATGGCACTTCTGGGCATCCAGCCCGACGAGGACGACTATATAAACATGTCGCCGGACGCACCGGTGGTGCCCGACATGACGCTTGAGTATCACTCCGTCGAATACAAAAAATATGTCGTCGACGAGATTCTCTATCACGGCACAAAGACCGTCGAGCTGCAGACCATCCCGCGCGGCGAGAAAACAATTGTGCGCCAAGGAAAAAACGGCAGCCTATACCGCGAGGTGCTGGCCGAGTATCGCGACGGCAAGCTTTTTAAAGAAGATATATTAAAAGAAGAGTATGTCCCTCCGGTCGACGAGATTGTCGAGGTTGGAGTGGGCGGGACAATTGTCGGCGCGGACGGCAAGACATATAATTTTTCCCATTATATCGACGTTTTTGCCACTGCATACGCCGCGGAAGGAATCACTTATACCGGTAAAGAGGCGCGTGCCGGCATTGTTGCAGTCGACCCAAGCGTTATACCGCTGGGTACAAAGCTCTATATCAGGGGGGATTATGCCGATATAGGCGTCTGCACCGCCGACGACATTGGCGCCGGCATCAAAGGCAACCACATCGATATCTGTATGGAAGCCGACATAGAATATCTGTTCGAGTTCGGCATCCGTCCCATGCGTGCCTACATACTTGAAGAATAGCCGGGTCGATGACACCACTTCGCGACGCTTGCGGGGATTTTGATACCGCGCGTCGCGTTGGTCGGGACAAAATAAACACATATTTTCGTAAACTGCGGCATGGCGGCTTGCGCCGTGCTTTTTTTGTCCCCAAAATCGTATTTTTCCCCTTCCCCACCCGCCGCCAATAACGCGCACGTGCCGTCTACATGTAAATAACCCCAAGCCAGAAAAATCATGCCACGACTCTTCGCCGTTGGCATGGTTTTTTTACTTTTATTCCGTTTTGCGGTATCACTGTGAACATGCGCTATGCATACATTTAACACGCCATGGCGATAGTCGTAATAAAATATGACCCCCTCCCCCCTGTACCTGCGGCATCCCTCATGCTCCCACATCAGGTTAATATTGTGGGTTGAAATGCTCTGCCGGCTGCGTTATAATACAAACACGCCGTTAAAAAGCGGCGAAATTCACATCCATAAAGAAAACATAACTCAAAATTCGATTAGAAATTGGAGATTATACTTAAAATGAAAAACAATATTATCAAACGCATCTTCGCTGCTGCACTCGCAGCGATGGCGGCAATCGCAATCACCGGCGTTTCAGCTTTCGCAGCAAATGCAGAGTGCACTACCCCCGGCCAGTATACCGTCGCCAAGGTATATGTAAACGGCCAGGAAATTGATTGCAGCGGCAATGTCAACATTCAGGAAATTATAGACAAATACGGCGCCAACTGCAAAATAGTAACCGTCGGCCAGAACGGCAACACCGTCGTCCAGACTCCTGCCGAAAAGCCCGCCGACAAGCCGAATCAGGCACCCGTCGAACAGCCGACAGAAACACCGGTACAGAAGCCTGTAGAAAGGCCGGTCGAAATACCTGCCGAGCAGCCCTCTGAAAAGCCGGTTGAGACACCCGCAGAGACTCCGGCCCAGACACCGGCTGAAAATCCTGCATCCGCAGGTTACTCGGTACTGGCTATCGAGCGTGAAGTTGTGCAGCTCGTCAACCAGATTCGCGCCTCCTACGGTCTCGGTCAGCTTACGCTGAACGAAGAGCTGAGCAGGGTTGCGCGCATCAAGGCAGAGGACATGGCGAAAAACCGCTACTTCTCGCACAACAGCCCGACCTACGGCTCGCCGTTTGACATGATGAGACAGTTCGGAATTTCCTATCGCACCGCGGGTGAGAACATAGCAATGGGTTACTCGACCGCCAAGCAAGTCGTCGACGCGTGGATGAACTCCGAGGGTCACCGCGCAAACATACTTAACGCTTCGTTCACCCAGATTGGTGTAGGTTACACAGCAAACGGCAACTACTGGTGCCAGATGTTCATAGGCTAAAACAAAATAAATCTCTAAAGTGTAGAAGCCCCTTTTGTGGGGGCTTCTTTTTTGTTTAGCGGGCGCACATTTTGCTCGAATACGCGTGTCCGGCGCGCCCTGTGCTGCAATATTATGGGGTTTAGCTTGTGGTCATAGGTAGCCGCTCACAAGCACAGTTATAAATCCGGCAGCCGATTAATGAAAATCACTCCAATAAAGACATAACGATCCATGGCATTTTAGCCAAAACAGCCGTTTTGCCGGGTGTAGTGGATCTTCCATAAGTAAGGCCGCTTACCTTGAGATTTTGTTGTTGAAAAAAGCAATATTGCCCTGCCCATTTGGATAAAATTCTGCATCATGTTTCCATTACAGGTTAATATTGTGGGTTGAAATGGTCTGCAGGCTGCGTTATAATACAGTCACGCCGTGAAGAAACGGTCAATTTAACATCAGCAAGTCAAGGAGAATTTGTTGAAAATGAAACGCAACACCAAAAAGCGGATCATCGCTGCGGCACTTGGCGCGATTATGGCCATAGCCATCACAAGCATTTCCGCTTTCGCCGCATGCACACCTGCCGGCAAAGAAAGTGCCAACATTACATACACCGCAATCGATTGTTTGAAAAGCAATGACTGCTTTGACAAGATCGACAAGGCTATAAAAAGCAACCTGAAAAACTGCATTTCTAACTTCAAAGATGAGGTCAAAGGTTGCAAAACCGCCACACCGAACATAACCGGCGGCAACAGGGCCGCAAAAATCATCATAAACGGCAAGGAAATCGACTTCGGCGGCAATATAAGCATCTGGGACATCATAAGCAAGTACAGAGAGGCCTGGAACGTACCCGGCGGCAAGCCTCCGGTTGAGACACCCGAAAAGCCTGTTGAGCCCCCCACAAACTCCTCGGTTTCTGCTATTGAGCGCGAGGTTGTCGCTCTTGTAAACCAGATTCGCGCCTCCTACGGTCTCGGCCAGTTGACCCTAAACGAAGAGCTTAGCCGGGTCGCGCGCATCAAGGCGGAGGACATGGCGAAAAAACGCTACTTCTCGCACAACAGCCCGACCTACGGTTCACCGTTCGACATGATGCGCCGGTTCGGTATCTCCTATCGCACCGCCGGCGAAAATATCGCCAAATGTTATTCGACCGCAAAGGCTGTCGTTGACGCGTGGATGAACTCCGAAGGCCACAGGGCAAACATTCTCAATCCTTCGTTTTCCCAGATAGGCGTCGGTTACACTGCAACCGGCAACCACTGGTGCCAGATGTTCATCGGCTGACCCACAGCCCCTCCGAATATTAGCAACCTACATAAAAAAGAGGCTTCCCCGCTCGGAAGCCTCTTTTTTACTTATAACCGTATATTGGATTGTCAGCACTCCAACTCCAGATGTTTCATCCTACTCGAATGGAGGCTTTTCCTGTTATCGACTCGGCTGCTGCGCTTTGCCAAGTCCCTGCGGCATGCGTTTCGGCTTGTCGCCGTGCGCCCTTCCGCTCGCGGCATGTGCCACGTGACGGCTGTGCTCAAGCGATGGCTCTCCTTCATTGCCATCAAATTGCGGATGGTCAAACTCCGGCAGCTCGCCTTCCATAGCGCCTTCCGTGGCGTATATCTCGTCCTGGTCGTCTTCGCCGAGTATTTTGTCGCTTTCATCGGTCAAATAGCGCTTTGCCTGTGTGGTGAACAGCTCGTAGTATCTGCCTTTCAGCTTCATCAGCTCGGCGTGCGTGCCCATTTCCACAAGCTCGCCATACTCGAGCACCAGGATTTTTGACGCTGTCGTCGCGCTTGACAGCCGGTGGGACACAAATATCGTCGTTTTGTTTTTGCGCAGCTCGTCAAACTGATTGAATATTTCCTGCTCGGCTATAGCGTCAAGCGAAGCCGTCGGCTCGTCGAGTATCAAAATGTCGGAGTCGCTGTAAAACGCGCGTGCAACAGCCAGCTTTTGCCATTGCCCGATAGACAGGTCGACGCCGTTTTCTTCAAATATACGCATCAGCGGCGTGTCGTACTGTTCGGTTAGTTTCTCGATAAACTCCTCGGCGTTGCTTTGGACGGCAGCAGCTCTAATGTTGTCAATCTCCACGGGTCTTTCAATTTCGCCAAAGGCTATGTTTTCGCTGACCGTCACCGCATATTTGCCAAAATCCTGGAATATAATGCCGAATATCTTATAAAGCTCGGTAGGGTCATATTCGCGCAGGTCGCGCCCATCGAGCAGTATTTGCCCCTCTGTGGGATCGTACAGGCGGGTGAGCAATTTGATCAGCGTGGTTTTGCCGGCGCCGTTTAGTCCGACGAGCACCACCGTCTCGCCCGGCTCAATCTTAAAGCTGACATTTTTGATAACGTCGCGTTCGGTGCCGGGATAACGGAACGAAACATTGCAAAACTCAATGGTATGAGGGACATGCCTTTGCACTTTGGCGGGCTCGGGCAGAATGGAAACGATGTTTCTCTTTTCTGCCATAAACACTATCATGTTGTCGATAAAAAGCGTTCCCTCGTAAATCGTCGCAGTGGTGGAAATCAGCGACGCCACACCGCCGGCTATCGAGTTGAGCGCGCCGGTGTAAAGCGAATAGTCACCTATTTTAAATACACCTTCGCTCACCCCGCGTGCAATGTAAAGGAACAGCAAGCAGTTTACCGTCGCGGAAACAAGCGTCAGGGCGGTGTTCCATATTCCCTCTGTGACAAACAGCTTTTTCAGGCCTGCGAAATACCTTGAAAATGTCTCGCTGTAGCGCTGAATCAGCGTGTCGGCAAGCCCGAAAATGCGTATCTCTTTGACCAAATCCTTGTTTGTCATCAAGCCGGAGTAATATCCAAGCTGCCTGCGGTCTTTGGAGCGGCGGCGTATGTAGTTGAAGTTTTTGCGTCTGAATATAAAATTGATGATCGCCGACGGGACACTCATCACAATGATTATCCACGGTGCAGCAGGGCTGACCGCAACGAGTATCACGATAAAGCTGATCATCGAAATAAGCGTACTCATTATGTTGAAGGTGGAGTTTATCACCTGGATAGGCCTGTTGCCCGCTTCCCTGCTGGCGTTTTCAAACCGTTCGTAGAACTCGGGCATGTCAAAGCTTGCGATGTCGACCTCGCGCGCTTTGTTCATGATTTTGATTTTTATATGGTTTACAACCAGCTCGCCGGATATCCTCGACAAGATATTGTTGATGCTGTGAACAAGCCGGACAAAGAATATGTAGCCAAACTGTAAAATGAGCAGCGTCATCACAACATTGAAGCCGACTATCCCGTTATATGCATCGCCCAATGAGTTGAGCAGCTCGCGACCGATATAGGCGCTTATTACCGGCGACACGCCGTTGAATACCGCCATGAACAACATCAAAAACAGTATCCAAGGCCTTGCTTCCCAAACAAGCGAGAAGATGTAAAACAGCCTGTAGAAAAACTTTGAAACAAGTCGCCAAAGGTATGACGGCACCTCCGCCAGCGACGTAGGCAATGGCTCTCTGTTTTGGTCGTTTATCGAGCCGCTGCGCCGCGGCGGGCCGTATCCTCTCGGTCCCATCAATTCAGTTTTCGCGCGCGCCCGTCTGACGCGCACACCCCTTTCTTCAATTAATTAGTTTTAATATGTAACTATTATATACCCCCTCACCCTCAATGTCAATGCATTTCATTAGTTATCTAATTAATTTATCGATTATTGTGCACAAGGTGCAAATTATACTTTTTATGGTCGCATTATTTGTTTATAATCGCCTGACAAAATGCAGCGTGTAAATCAGCGGCAGTCCCGCTACGGGCATAATTTTGCGTATTATTTAGCTTTTCGTTTGATGGGCATAGGCTTTGGATTTGCATGCTCGAATTGCCGCCGAAAAGAAAACCGGCAAACGGAAGCCGAATTTCAGACGGTTTTTAACCACTCAATGGGGCTTTGGCGCAAGTCGTCTTCACAATTTCGCCCATGCATACGCGGCACTATAAAAACAGCACTCCCGCGGCTCCGAGCGTCTTTTGCAACTCCTTAACATCTATCCCGCCGACCGGTACTCCCTCCCGGATGCTTTGAGCCGCAGCGGCACCCGCCGCCTGACCGCTTAATGCGCAAATGGGAATCACTCGCGTCAGCTCCCAGCCGTCGTCTTTCGCCGAGATGATGCGTCCGCACGCAAGCAGGTTGGGGAACGCGCTGCTGTAGAGGCATGAATACGGCAGCTCGAACCGGCGCCCTGCCGCTCTGAAATCGGCAAAGCTGCCGACGGAGTTTTCAAACTTTTTGCCCTCTTCGCTTCCGTCAAATTCATAGTCGCCTTTTATGCGGCGGATTTTTCTAAACTGCGGCATATACGGCAGGGCAAGTATGTCCCGCTCCTCTTTATTGTCGCTTTTGTATTTTTCAAGCATCCGGCGTTTGCCCTCTATAACAAAGCGTGTGACGTCCTCACCCGTCACGCCATAAAGCATCGGCATCCCCTCCGGATGGCCGTTCCCCCACAGGTCGCTGCCGCTGTTCTTCCATATACGCAGGGCGTTCATGTCCCATTCTTTTGCGCAGGCTTCCACCGCTTTTTTCGATATTGTATGCACAACATAGGAGAGATAGTTTTCGCCGACCGCCGTCGGCACTCCGGCCCGCTCCATTACGGTCGCCGTTCCTGTGGCGTCGACTACTACTTTTGCACCGTAAAACTCTTTGCCCGACACGTTTTCGACCACTATACCACAGCAGATATTGCCCTCCATGACCGGATAGGTCACCAGTGTGTCAAACAGCAGGTCGACACCGTTTTGCAGGCAGTATTCGTCGAGCGCCAGGGCGAATAATGTCGGCGAAAACCGCGTGGCAAACCGTTTGTATCCCGACCGGCCGCGCCTGCTGCCGCCCCACTCCTCGCTCAGAGTTTCAAAACCGTATTTTATTGACAGCCGTATCAGCTCCTCTGCAATGCCGCCCACCATCTGGCGGCCTTCCCCGTCACACAGCGGCTCGTACCAGCTTATCAGGCCGGTCGTTGCCAGCCCGCCAAGGTTTACGTGCTTTTCTACTATTAATGTTTTAGCGCCGCAGCGGGCGGCGGACACCCCGGCAGCAACGCCGCCGATACCGCCTCCGACGACAATAACGTCGTAACTGTCTTTTATGGCTGTTTCCCTTTTGTCCTGCACGCCTTCCATTCTTTACCTCCGTACCGGCGTCTGCTATGACGCCGTTTGTGCCTGCCGCATTATATCGCAGCAGATATCACCAAAACATTATACATTTCCTTGGAAATAATTTCAATATAAAATAAAAAAGACGCCGGACGAGCCGACGCGCACGGAAG
>JGI24713J26584_10003182_pt1 | contig 10825 bp, 11 predicted proteins | sample BioPla4DNA1_FD_26584 | JGI IMG/M metagenome (IMG submission 26584) | reverse complement strand
CAGGGGGCTGCACCAGGTGCACTAGTGCATGGCGTGCAGGGGGGGGCTGCACCGTGTGCACCAGTACGGGGCCAAGTGGTGCATGGCGTGCATGGTGATCGGGACAGGGCCATAGAGTTAATCGAGGGGGAGTTGTCTGTGGCGGGGCTTTCCGGGGAGCCTGTTATTCTGATAGAAGACCAGGATGATGCGGTGCGGGTGGTTATTCATTATGTCCGGCATGTACCAGCGCCGGCCATGCTTAATACTGCGGGCAATTTCGATGTGACTGGTCATGCTGTTTACAGGAGGGATAAGCAATGAGGTGGCTAAGAAGCAGGCGTGGGGGAGCAATTGTGGAGACGGCGGTAATGGTGCCCGTGTTAATTATATTGATGGTGGGCATAGTGCAGGTTGGTGCGCTGGTTAACGTCAAGCTGGTGGTGAGCGAGGCTGCGCGTGAGGCGGCGCGTGAGTATGCTACTTATGCCGGTGAGACCGGGAAAGGCCGGCTGTGTCCAGAGGGTCTGGCGCGGGCCACCAGCAGGGCGGCAGACATAGTGTCGTCGATTCCCTATGGTGGGGGCTTTGAGTTCGAGCTGTCTGTGCCACCTAAGAATAGGCCGGATGAGACCGTTACAGTGAAGGTTTGTTATGCTTGCCCCGTGTTTGTGCCTGGTATTGGTCGGTTGGTATCCGATTCGCCTGTTTGGGAAGGAAATTCCGTGGTGCTTACGGGCCGGGCTATTTTCAATAGAGAAATACGCGATGTGGATCGCGGGTGATGGGACCATCATGGAACGGAGAGGTGTGCTGAATGCTTAAGGGTAAAAAGGGCAGTGTGGTTGTGATCATTGCGATTGTCATGCCTGTATTGCTGCTGTTATTAGCCCTGGTTGCCGATATAGGAATGCTGTATGTGGTCAGGTCTCAGCTGCAGACAGTGGCTGATGCGGCTTCGCTGGCCGGGGTTGCCTTTGAAAATCATGAGGTGTACATTTGCGAGCCTGGGGAGCCGGATGCGCTTCGTTTTGAGAATGGGGATGTGTCCCACATCAAGATGTATGTTCAGCTTCATCCTATATGGGCCAAGGAGAGAGCGAAAGACATTGCGGAAGCAAACCTGGTGAGCATATTGCCGCTTGTTAGTGTTAATCTTAATGAGATTCGCTACAAGCCGGCTGTGCCAGACGGCAGAGTTTATTACTGGGGCGAGCTGGTTATGTCTCAGAGAGAGGAGTATGAGATAGGCAAGGTTGAATACGATTACATGGAGCCCGAGGGGGCCAACAGCTATGTGGTGGAGTTTGAGGCTGAGATGTCAACGATTTTGCTTGGGTCGCTAACGTCGTTTTTTAGCAACAACGGTCAGATGCATACGCTGGTAATTCCAGTCAGTTCAAAGAGCAGCTTTGATTGTGTTAATGTATTTGCGGACAAGTTAGTACTGGAGGCGACTGTAAATTGATTTGGAGAGCTTTTATTTTGCGCTGGGGGGCGGGTTGTCCCTGGCGCTTTATCAAATCAAATCATAATGTGCAAGTGAAGGGATGTGAGAAAGCGTGTTTGTAATTAGCATTGATCTTGGGTATCGATATGTGAAAGCAGTTAATTCAAGGTATGAGAGGGTGATGTTCCCGAGCTTTGTGAGTTTAGCGGAAACGCAGGGTTTGGATGGGGTGTTTGGTTCTGCGGGAACAAGTCGAGGCATTAATCTGAAAAAGCTCCATGTGATTTTGAATGAGTATGGGAAGTCTGAGGAGTACTTTGTTGGAGAGCGGGCTACCTGGACGGATAATGTCGTGGCGCCGTTTGGTGATAACAAGGTCTGGGCTAAAGCGACGAAGGTTCTCGTGGCGACAGCTACCGGCCTTTTAACCCATGGTCACGAGGGCTCGCTTCATGTGGTGGCAGGATTGCCTTTGGGGTTTTTCACCGACCAGAAAGAAGAGCTCGCAAAGTTTCTCAAGGAGCTTGACCTTACCATCAATTTTGCCGGAGACTTGGCGACAAACCGCCGCAGGGTGAGTTTTGACAAGGTATCGGTTTATCCTCAGGGTTATACTGCGCTGGTATTTGCGAATGAAGATAATGGCATAGACCTGGATTTGGAAAAGGAGTCCTGGGTTGGCCTGGTTGATATTGGCGGTAAGACCACGGACGTGCTGATGTTTAAGCTGGGGGATGGCGAAATTGATTTTGACACGAAGAAATGCCAGACGTTTGACGTGGGAACCTTCGAGGTTGAGGATTATATCCGAAATGATTTCCAAACGAAATACAAGCGCAGGCTGGATGATGGCGAGATATACGGTATATTGAAGACCAAGAGATATTTCTTAGATGGCAAGAAATTGGACATGACAGAAGTAATTGAAGAAGCCAGAAAGAAGCTCGTTGAGAAGATCGACGAGAACCTGAACCGGATTTGGGGAAGAACCCGGCGTGCGTTGAGCCGGACTCTGTGGGTTGGCGGCGGGGCGGTCGATTTGAAGNAGTATGTGGAGTCGGATACTTCCATNGTGATAGATGATGCCCAGTTTGCCAATGTTCTTGGCGGCGCGTATTTAGCGGACAGCAACTTCCGGATTGAGAAGGCCAAGGCATATGCCAAAATGCATGTAGCCAGCATGGCATAGGCAATGCTTGTTGGTTGATGGTTTTACCTGGGCGCTTGCTCGCCTCCGCGGTGGGTTAAGCGCCCAGGTTTTTAAAAAGCAAGAGCTGGGCGCCCGAAGGCGGGAGAGACGGTTTGCGATTTTGCGGCGAGTGAGCGAGATATGCCGGGAGACAATGCAAAAAAGGTGCTGTACGACAAATAAGGCCTTGAAAGTGCCGGAAAGCCTTGGGGCTCAAGGGGAAAGGTTGTCGGACACTCTTGGAGGGGTATGTCTGACAAAAGGAGGCCAAAAGTGCCGGAAAGCCTTGGGGCTCAAGGAGAAAGGCTGTCGGACATGGTTTATTGTAAAAATGTTTTTAAATACCGGAAGCCTTGTGGTTCAAGGGAAAGACGTGTCCAACGGCTCATTTGCCAAAAAGGGGGATGTTGTCAATGTCTGATAGCAAGCGATTCACCTTTAGGTTTAAGAGAAGTGAGCATCCGGAGTTGTACGATTATCTATGTTCATCAATAGAAAGCGGTCAAGCTTCCACGCTTATTCGCAACATGGTAATGGCTGGCTTTGAAAGAAGCGGTTGGGCTCAGCTTTTGGGCCGCCAGGTTGTTGATGAATTGCATGCGGTTGCCGAGCAGGCAGTGAATCAGCTAAGCAAGGCAATGGAAGGCGCAGGCGGAAGCCGGGGCAAGCCTTTAGACAGCACGTTAAACCGGGTTGTCGAGCAGCTGAACGCCGTGGCAAACAGGCAAGATGAGCTGCAAAAGCAGGTAGAAAAAATGACTGCCGGACAGCTGCGTATAGAACAAGAACTGGTGGAGCTGGGAAGCACAATCAGGCGGCTTGACGTTGGCGTACGGCCCGGCAAAGGGATGGAAAGAGAGCCTGAACGCCAACGTGAGAACCTGGATGAAAATAACGATAACGCTAGAGAGAAAAAAAGGCGTGCCATGTATGCAAAGGGCCTTGACCAACTCACAAATGACTTGTGATACATGGCGTCAAAGGTGAAGAGGGGTGAAACCTGCAGAAAGGAGGTGTGATGGGTGGTCGGGCAAGCTGCTGTATCCAAAAGGAAAAGCTACAGTTATGCTTATGGCTTGCGTTGCTCGAAAGGCTATGACGGCGTAAGGGTATTGGATGTTGTTCCGGGTTCGGTGGCTCACCTGATGGGCATGCGCAAGGGGTGGTTTATTGTAGCGATAAACGACAAGCCGGCGCGGCTCGGGAAGCTGAAACAGGCAATAAGCCAGCTTTTGCGAGACCAGGATGTGCAGTTGCGCCTGACCTTGAAAAACAGGAAGGGAAGATTGAAGCGCATCGTCCTGCCTTTGAGCGAGCCTTTCAGCACGCGGTATGCACGTGAAAAACAGGAGAAAATATGGGATCTGGCTGGTTTCATGATAGGTTTCTGCGTTGATGGGAATTATTCTGTCCTGTTTGTAGCCCGGGTAAGGCCTGGTTCTCGTGCCGAGAAATTAGGTTTACGTTTGTTTGACAGGATTTTGGCGATTAACGATGTGGTCCCGTATACGCCGGAGCGGTTTTTCCAGCTAATTTTTGAGGCTGAGATTATTGGCATCAGGATAAAGAACAACTTTGGTGACATGTATGTTCTCCGGGCGGAGAGGACAATGCTTTTGCCCGACGAGGAGCAGATGTTTTTGAACGATGCGGCGATGGAGGGCGAAAACATTGTGTCCGAAGTGTTAAGCAGGCTTAACGGCGATTATTACGAGTTGCGGGGCATTATTTTACCTCTCTCACGCAACCAGGGAACAGAAATTGACCATGTTTTGGTGGGCCCAGAGGGCGTGTTTGTTGTTGAAACCAAGCGGCTGGCGGGCTGCGTTGTCGGCAAGGACGAGGAAAAGTATTGGGTGCAGTACGTGGGCCGGACAAGAAAAGAAATATTTAACCCGGTGTGGCAGAACAGGTATCACGAAAGAGCCGTTAAAGGGGTGCTTGGTTCTTACGGTATTGAGGTGCCGGTGTTGCCCGTGGTGGTCGTGGTAGGGGGGACGGTTCGGGTCAATTCAGATATGCCGGTGATTGCGGACAAAGACCTGCTGGATTTTGTTCGGAAACACCCCCGGATGGTGAATGAGCAGGAATGCCGACGGATAGCCAAGATCCTGGAAAGCGAGAGGCTTAGCAGTTTTTATGGCTGGTAGAGAGGGGGGTGAGAGCTGTGGCGAAGAGGCAGCCTGCGGTGTTGGTAGGTCATTGCTGTCCCAAGTGCAATATGATCGTGGCGTACCGTTCGCCTTTTGAGAAGATTAAATGTGCTGGCTGCGGGGTGGAAGCGGTGCCCGATCCCAGGTTTAAGCCGCCCAGGACAATGAGCAGTTAGTCCAGGAGGAGGTGCGTTGATTGCAAGATCCGATAGAGATTAGAAGATCTATTGACGATGTGTTAAGCGAGCTTGAGCAGAGAAATAGAGAAGCCTGTGAGAAGCTAAGGCATCTTATGGGCCTGCGGGTAGATCCCCAGGTGGCGAAAGAGCGCTATTACAACGAAATCAGGGTGGCGTACGAAACGGAACCGGCAAGGGTGTTAAGGTTTTATTTTCCCATACAGCCAATGACCTTAAAGATGGTCGAAAATGTTGTTTTTAGCAGGTATAAGGACCTTCGGGGAGAGTTCCAGAGGATGCGCGAAGAGTGGATGGTCTTGGTTGGTGTTGCCCTGGAGAAAGCCCGTGATGTGGGGCTTTTCGACAGGTGGGAAGCCTTAAATGAAGCCATAACGGTAATAACTATCTACGACACCGATGACCGGATGCGCGATGTAGATAACTTTGAGATTGTTGCGATTCATAATGCCTTGAGACGGCAGCGTATCATTGAGGAGGACAATTTTAACAGCTTGCGATACGTGATTCAGCGCTGTGTGGTTCAGGGCGTGTATGTGCCCTACAGCGAGTTTGCGACAAGAGGCACCGGGATTGCCGTTCTGGATGCTGAGGGGTCAGACATAATTTTCCACAACTGGAAGCTGAAAGAGCTGGCTGAGTGGCCTGGAAGCGATTTTGGAGTGCTTAGCCGGACCTAACTTTCAAAAACGGCATAGTTAGATTTAAAAAGCCTGTAAAATAAGGCTTTTTAAAAATGAAAGTTAGATCTGGCCGGAACCTGCGATCCTCGCAGCAGAGGGGGTTCGGAGGGTTTTTTTTATTCCCAACAGCCGAACCCCCAAAAAGCGGGGGAGGGAGTGAGTGGTTAACGATGAAAAAGGAGCGGCTTGCTTGGGGAAACTTGGACGAATCGAATTGGAAAAAGATTAGCGTATGTTGGGTGAGGTTGTTAGTGAAAAGGGGTATGTGGGGGTAGCGTGAAGCGAGAGGTTTCGAAAAACTGAAAGGATGGATGTGAGCGAGCGTATGGGTGAAAGGCCGTCGATTGAGCTGAGTATGTATGATCGTGCGTTGATGAAGGTGTTGATGTGTTTTCCGGCGTTGGCCTCAAATCATATAGACGGGATAATGCGGGTGTTGGGATATACCCGCAATCCGAAGTATAACATAACTCGTCTCCGGCAGTTGTGCGGTGCTCGGCCGAATGGTGAATCTGAGAAGCACTTACATCGTCGGTTGAGTGAGACGGGTTATCTTTTGACCAGCAATCCGTATAAAGGTGTGGCGTATGGTGCGGAGCGCGGCGAGCGGATTCGTAGTCGTGTGTCCCTTTATTCTTTGACGCGTGCTGGTCGTGATGCGCTGGGTGTGCGGGAAGAGCTTCCGCATCGTGATACTCGTTACAACTGGGCGTATTATCACCAGTCGGCGTTGTTGTTGCGTTCTTTGGAGGCGGGCATACCGTTGTCGATGATGTCCCCCGCGATAGATTACAAGCGTTTGTATTGTTATGATCCCTATGTTCCCATGTGGTTTTTGTATCGAGTTCCCCGTGGTGGCGGTGTATTTGATTTATTTTGTGTAACCTTTTTGACCTCCGGGCGTTCCGAGCTTGGTCCTGGCTGGTCGGGTGTGATTGGTTTTGTTTGCAGGACGCATAATCGCAGTGAGGATTATGTGGTGCTTGTTCCCTGGTCCTGGTATGTGTCGGCGGCGCGGGAGTTGCGGGACAGGTCGGCATATCGGACGTATTTGATGCCTTATGATATGTCGTTAGAGATTTTAAGTAATTTTATTTTGCATTCCAAGGACTGGTATGTGAGGTTGCTGGCGGAATATTTGGGTGTAAAGGGGTTTGAGGAGGCTGGTGGTTTGGCCTGGTTTGGCCATGAGGGTTATATCCAGGGTTGCAGGGTTTATTTGGGCGAGTTTGTGAGCGGGAACCTGAAGACTCTGCGGTCGTTGAGTGTTGGGGCGAAGCAGGGGGGTTTTGGTGTTCCTGTTTATTGTCTGGTGACGGCGCGGCAGTATTCGTTTAAGCGGTTGCTGCCGTCGTTTCCGGGGCTTCAGTATGTTCTTTATGAGAGTTTGTGTGAGCGTGCTGGATAGTATTGGCAAGAGGGGGGTGGTGTGGTGGCGTATCGTTTAGTGTATTTGGCGTCGGTTGTTTTGCTTTTGGTTGATTTGGTGGTTGGTTTTGTTGCGGTGCCGTTGGTATTTTGGCCCTGGTTTTGGCTTTTATTTTTTGTGGTAGTAGCCTTGTGGGGTTTTGTTTGTGAGGGCAAGCATGGCTGGGCCTGGTTTTTGCCTGTGGTGTTGTGGCTTTTGGTTTTATGGTGGGGTGCTGTGACGGGCAAGGTCTTGCCGTATCTTGCGACATTGGACTATTCTCGATTGGGAGTTGATGCTGGCAAGCAGCTTTTGCGAGCTCGTGTAGGCTTGCTGGTGGTGTCATTGGTTCCTGTTGTGGGGTATGTTTATGTTTTTCGTGATGGTGTAGCCGGGATATTGCGTTCTGTGCTGGGGGTGACTTTGGATTTTAGCAGGTTTAGTTTGCGTTCTCCGGGTGGATTTTTAAAAGAGTTGTTGGCTGAGAGCAAGTCGGAGCGCAAGCTTGTGAGTCTTGGTTTTGGCAAGCCCACGGAAGACGTTGTTATATGTCATACGGAATCTGGCGAACCTGTAACTTTGTCTGACAAGGATCGTTATCTTCACATGCTGGTGGTGGGGCCTACTGGAGCTGGCAAGACTTCTCGTATTTTGAAGCCGTTGATTGAGCAGGAGATGCGGAACATCAGGAGTTCTTTGGTTCGCGGCAATCCTCGCGGGATGACTGTTGTGGAGCCGAAGGGTGATTTGGCGGCTGATGTGGCTGAGATGGCTCGGTTTTACAGGGTGCCTGTGGTTTACATTGATCCTCTCCGGCCGGACAGTTGTCGTTTTAACCCGCTGGAAGGTGATCCAGCGATGGTTGCGGAGGCTACGCGGACTGTATTGAATGCCACTTTTGGGGAGCAGCAGGCGTTTTTTGGTTTGGTTCAAGAGCTTGCGGCTCGGAATATAGTTTTGTTATTGAAGTATCGTCGTCGCAATGATGTGACCATGCATCACATGAGTCGTTTGCTTCGGGATCATTCTCTTCTTCGGGAAGAGGTCAATGGTTTGCGCGAGCTTATGGACAATTTGGAGCATCGGATAGCTCGCGCGGAGGCCGCGGGGGATCGCAGGGGTTTGGAGTGGTTTTTGTATTTGCGTCGCGTTCGTCCTCGTGTAGAGGATTTGCTCACTTATTTTGAGGTTGAGGTATTGGGTGAGCGTATGAGTGAGAAGATGCAGCAGTTTGCTCTGGGTCTGCGTCTCCAGGTGGACAACTTGACGGGCAATGAGTATTTGGGTCCGATTATTGGTGGTCGTTCGGACATAAACCTGGATGCTCATCTTAATCGTGGTGGAGTTTTGGTAGTGAATACGGCGATGGGTGAGTTGGGCAAGTTGGGTGATGCCTTTGGTCAGTTTTTGATCATGCACTTTCAGAATGCCGTATTTCGCCGCAAAGGGAATGAGCATACTCGCGCTCGTCACATGTTGATTATGGACGAAGCTCATCGTTACATTAATCCTGATTTTGAGAGGCTTTTAGCGATGGGCCGCAGTTATTGTTGTGAATGTGTGTTGGCTCTTCAGAACACGGCCCAGTTGTTGTTGGATGAGAAGCGTTCTTTTAGGGACAGTGTATTGAATTTATGTCGCAACAAGGTTGTATTTGGGGGTATGGATTCTGAGGAGGCCAAGTATTTTGCGCGTGAGTTTGGTGAGACGTTAGAGAAAGATGTTCAGGTCCAGCATGATGCGACGCTTTTGTTTGGTCGTCCCTGGAGTGGCCGCAAGTATCGTGTTTCGGAGAAGTATAAGCAGCGTTTTGACTATACTGCCTTGATGGAGCTTCCTGCTTTTCATGTGGTTTATCGTTTAGTGAAGGACAGTGCGCCTCAGGCGCCGGGTGTGGGGGTAACTCGTTTATCTGATTGGGACGAGCGTTATCGTGGCAGGGTTAAGGTTTCGCCGGGTTTATCTATCACTGTGCCTGACGACATTGAGCTGCCGTCTGGGCATATGACTACTGAAGTAAGGTTGTAGTTTTGGAGGTTGTATTAAAACAAATTAAATTGAGGGAGGAATTAACTTAATGATTAGTCCGATTCAGTCTGTGCGGGCGTCGAAGTCGCCTGTTCGTACTTTGGTAGAGGATCAGCTGCCTGTTCTTCGCGGTGCGTTTGTGGCTAAGCGAATTTTGCAAGCTGTTCCTGTGGCTGTAGAGGTTGTTAAGTATGGCGAAGGTGATGATGCGGTAGAGTTGCTGTCGTTTGTTTTTCAATTTGGCCGTGTGCGAGGGCTTATGCCTGTGCATGAAGTGGGAGCGCCGATATGGCCTTTGTATGAGGGTGCGCGTCAGTTTGGCCCGGGTGACGTGGCTTCGTTTCTGGCGTTAAGTCGCAAGAAGCGCAACCAGATCAAGCGCTACATGGTGAACTTGATGCGTGCGAATGTTCCGTTGCCATTTGAGATAGTTTCGGTGGACAATGATTATGAGGCTGTTGTATCTCGTGTTCGTGCGTTGAAGCGTTTATCGGAAGAGATTAAGTTATCCGAGGGGCAGGAGATTGAGGTAACGGTTTTAGCTGCTCCTGCTCACGGTGCCTGGTGTTCGCATAAGGGCCTTTTGGTGTTTGTACCCAGGGATGAGGTTTACTATGGTGATGTTGCGCCCAGGGAGATGTTGCAGCCCGGCGAGACGTATTTAGCGAAGGTCATAGAGGTTGGGGATTTGGTTTGTGCGAGTACGAAGGCGTTGGAGGCGGATCCCTGGGAGACTATGATGATAGGCGAGGGTTCTGTTCGTCGAGCGGTGATTTTGGGTCGCACCAGTGATGGTGCCTATCGTGTTTCGTTTCATCCTGGTGTGACGGGCAAGGCCACGGCGCCTCCGTTGTTGTCGTTTCATAATAACCAGGAGGTGATGGTGAAGGTTTTGCGTGTGAATCGTGAGAAGAGGTTTATCCTGGGTCACATAGACGGTTAAACTCTTGGGCCCGGCTGTTCCCTGTTTCTTTGAGAGGGGAAGGCCGGGCCTTTTTGTTTTTATGGGGGGGGTGTTGAGCCGTGTTTGAGTTTGGTTAGCTGTTTATGTTTTTCTTGTCGCTTGTGGGTTTATATTTTTTATATTTTTTGTAGAGGTGGTGATGTGCTGTTGTATTGCTGTCAATGCAAAAGTTTTTACTATGGTGTGAAGGCTTGTCCTGGGCGAGGGGGGGTGTCATGTGAAGGTTTGTTTGGATGATGGCCGGGAGGTGTTTTTGTGCACCGGTTTATCGGCGAATGAGCTGGAAAGGTTGCGCAGGCAGGCCACGTCGTCGTATGAGTTCATGTATTACGGGGCCTGCTTGCGTTATGTCCGGTCTACGACTGACCTGGATCGCCGTGTTTGGCTTCACGTAGCCAGGGAGCTGCGTCGTTTTTTGGGTCGGTTGGGCTGGGAAGGCAGTAATTTGAAAGGGGGTGAGGATGTTGTCGGAGGAGCAGGTTGAGGCTGTTGGTGTTGTGTCTGAGAAGATGATGGGTCTTGTCAAGTGGTTTAATACTCGCAAGGGTTATGGTTTTATTCAGCGTGAGGATGGTGGTCGTGATGTGTTTGTGCACTACACGGCCATAGTTGCTTCGGATGGCGAGTTTCGTGATCTTCGTGAGGGTCAGCGTGTGGAGTTTGATCTTGGCGAGGGTGAGCGTGGTCCGATAGCGCTGAACGTAGTTGTGGTGGAGTAGGTGTGTGGGGGGGGCGTCTTTTTTTGGGGGCGCTCCCCGGTTCGCGCTGTTTTTT
>JGI24713J26584_10003180_pt1 | contig 10831 bp, 11 predicted proteins | sample BioPla4DNA1_FD_26584 | JGI IMG/M metagenome (IMG submission 26584) | reverse complement strand
TCCGCGAACTGCGCCGGCTGCATGCCGCCGGGGGTGGTCGCGAGGCGCTGGAGCGGACCGAGGAAGCCCGCCGCGAGCTGCAGCAGCTGCAGGGCGAGATCGAATCCGGGCTTGAAGTGGAGGAAGCTCCCGCCCTGCCCGCTGCCGAACTGGCCGTGGGGAAGACGGTATACGTGCAGAGCCTGCGGCAGAAGGGGGAGATCCTCGCCTTGTCCGGGGATGAGGCGCTGGTGCAGGTGGGCACGATGCGTGTGCACCTGCCGCAAAGCGAGCTCCGCCGCTGGGAGGGGCCCCCGGCCGAAAAGGAGCCGCCGGTGCGCATTTCCTACACCGTGAAGAAGGAGCTTGACATCCGGCCGGAGATCAACTTGCACGGCAAAACTGTGGAAGAGGCCATCCCTCTGGTGGATAAGTTTCTCGATGATGCCCTGTGGGCCGGGCTGGAGCAGGTCACGGTGATCCACGGCAAGGGGACAGGCAGGCTGAAGGAGGGGCTTCGCGCCTACCTGCGCGATCACCCCCTGGTAAAATCGATGCGCAGCGGCGGGGTCGCGGAAGGCGGCAGCGGCGTTACCATCGTGACCCTTGTCGGCGGCCCCGGAACGGGAAGGCAGATGAGCTAGAGGAGCTCCTTGCAATTTGGCTTGCACAGTGCTGCCCTTTGGGGGCAGCCCCCTTTCCAGGCCATGCCTTGTGGACCCAAAACCCAATATTCTATGCCGGCCCAGGACGTGGGGGATTTAAATTGGAGAAGCGCGAGCTGGAGAAGCTGCTTTTAACGCTGCTGGAGCCGGGAGTTTATAAGACCACCTCCCAGCTGGTGCAGGAATTCCGCATGGAGTTTCCCCGTGCCTGGCGTGAGCTGGAGAGGGAGGGGCGGCGCCTTTACGGCAGCAGCTGCGGCGCTTACCAGCAGCCGGCAACGCGGATTGCCCAGGCCCTTTTCAACCTTCCCCCAGGAAAATGTCTCTGCCGGCGGGAGGGCAATAGCTACAGCTGGAGCGCCCCCCCGCCGGAGGGTGAATAAATAGATGGGGTATTACAGGTACAAGCCTGAAGGGTGTGCTTACATGCCACCTGGAAAAAGGATTCCCGCACCGGCTCCGGCTTTACTGGACTTGCAGGATATTGGCCTCAATGGACTGCTTGCTGAAAATTGCCAGCGACCAGCGGCCCTGCCCCAGCGTGATTTTGCCGGAGGCCCCTTGATACGGCCCCCTGCCGGGATCCTCTTCAGAAGTATATTCCCAGCCGGCGTTGCCGGTTAGGCTTTCCCTTGACCAGCTCACCGAGCCGGAGAGGATTATATCAAGATGGGGAACCAGGTTCACCCGCACCGGCCCTTCACTGGCCACGGACCAGGGCGCAGTCAGGGCATCGAGATTTAATTTAATGTCATCTTCGTAGCCGGAGCAGGAAAGCTCCAGGGCCAGGTGGTGGGGAATAAAAATGGCCCTGCCCGAGCTGCCCCTGCTGCTCCTGAAGATATTCCCATGCCCGGGCACGGGGTTTATCTGGATGTAAAGCTTATCCCCCACCTTCTTCACCTCGGCTTCAGCCTCTTTGGCCAACTCGCGGGCCGCTTCGGCGGAAGGGGCCATTATGGTGGCCTGTCCAAGGATGGTGAGCTTATCGCCGGAGATGGTGTGCAATTCGAGGTTGCTGCCGCGGGCTGAAAGGATCAGCTTTTTTACCCCGGCAAGGTCGATCTCCTGATCCGGGATGGTGCAGGAGTGCTCGGCGATGGAGAGGGCCTCCCGGACTTCAGGGATCACGCCGGTGTAAGAAAGGGCATAGGTTGCCAGGCAGAAAACGATGAGGACCGCCACCAGCACTATGGACCAGCCGTCGTATTTGAGCTTAAACTGCAGTTTTGGGGTCAACAAGCTTGCCGCTATGATCTCGGCTCCCAGCAGGATGAGTGCTAGCGGCCACCAGTTGAGCACAAGCTCCAGGGATCGGGAGGCACCGCCGAAAGGTTCGATGAGCAGCCCCACGCCCAGGAGCACCAGGATCAAGCCCATGGAGAAAGAGCCAACGCGCCACTGCCTCATCGTCTACTCCTCCTCCTGCAGCGATGTCCCCGGAGCAGGAGCGGGGCTGCTTTCCGGCGGCAGCGGCTGCCGGGGGGCGTGTTTTTCATGCCCCGTCAATGAGGAGCTTGGCTGTCGCATCTTTTCGCCCTGCAGCCGGGGCAGCGGAATGGGCTTGCCCCAGGCCAGGCGGATGCCGCCGGCGATAAACAGCAGCGCCACCAGGGATGAGGTGATTAAGCGCAGCGTCTGGTAGGTGAAATACTCCAGCAGCAGGGGTACGGCCAGCCTGTTTAAGAGAATCAGGCCTCCGATGATGATAAGGCCGATCCCGACCAGCCGCTGTTTTTCATAGTTCCAGATAAAGGGCTCCTCTGCCGGGCCGGGCGGCTCCCGGTCATAGCACTGCAGGGCATCGAAGAGGCTGTAAAACCAGATCACCGGCAGCAAATAGGTGAACAGGGATAGACCCACCCAGTCCATGAGAAAGATGGTCAGGAAGAAGGCGAGCATGAACAAGAGACCTCTCTGCATCCAGCCCAGGTACATGTGCCCCACCCCCGGTAGCGCCGAGAGGATGATCGTGGCCAGCTTGCTTTTTTTGGGCATGCTTATTCCTCCTTGCTTTGGCGTAATTTTTCAAGCTGTGTGCGGGCGTTCTCCAGGAGACGGCCGGCATCCCACTGAACCGTCTTCTCGATGGCCCGGGGGATTTGCCCCGTCTCCGCAAGAATGCCGGGGAGTTCCCTGGCGCAGAGGTCGAAGATGCCGCTGCTCATTAAGACCAGGGTGATTGCCGCGGCGACGGCATAGTTGGCCAGGGAGCGGGAGCGCTGTTTTTTGTAGGCCTGCCACCTTCTGGACCTGATCATCTCTTTAACCCGGTCGCTGAAATCCGGGGGCAGCAGCAGCTCGGCCAGGAGAGCATCCTGCTCCGTCCCCGCGTCGAGGTATCTTTGCAGGCAGAGGTCGCATGAAGCAAGGTGCTCTTCCATGAGGCGGCGCTCCTCCTCGCCGATGCGGTTTTGCCGGTATAAAAGCCATGCCCGGCCATGGTAATGTTTCACTTTACAGCCCCTCCCTGCATTTGTTCTTCAGCAGCATCCGGGCCCGGTAGAGCCGGGACTCCACCGTTTTTATGCTGACCCCCGCTTCCTTGGCCAGCTGGCGGTAGCTTTTCCCCTCCAGGAAGTAGCCGGTGATGGTGGCGCGGTAGGGCGGGGGCAGGTCCCGCAGGAGCGCGGCCAGCCGCCCTGCTGCCGCCCGGCGGAGATATTCTTCTTCCGCCGAGAGGGCCGTGGTGCTGTCCATGTCTCCCGGAGAGTGGTGAAGAAGCTCTCTGCTGCGCCGCTCCTGCTGCCTGCGCCAGTCGATGGCCTTGCGGGTGGCGATGCGGGCCAGCCAGAATTTCAGGTTGCCGCCGCGGTAGCCGGGAAGAGAGCGGTAGATCTGCCAGAAAGCTTCCTGCAGCACATCCTGAGCATCGCTGGGATCGCGGACAATGGGCAGGATTGCGGCCATGAGGTAGCCTTTAAACTGTTCGATGAGATCAGCAAAGGCTTCTTCATCGCCGGCCGCGGCTCTCTCGATCCATCCAGGTTCCAAACGCTCTCCTCCTTTGTTCTCCCTTATATAAGACGGTGCAAAGCGGGCGAACCCTGCAGCTGGAAAACCCTCTGTAGGCATGTCGTCCTGGGCGAAGCGCGGGCCCTCCAGGCCGTCCAACCGTCAAACAGCATAAAGGGCTGCCCATCTGGACAGCCCTCTTGAAGCACTGTGATTCCCCAAAATGTCTCACGGCCAGGCTTTACCCTGGGCTGCTACGAGGCGTCCCAGGGAGGCAGAGAGGAAGTCGCGCAGGCGATCCAGGTCCCAGTCCCAGTCAAAAAACCTGTTGCTGTTCTCTTTTTCTCCGCCGTTGCCGGGAACGTTGATGGAAGCTTTTGCCGAGGCCAAGGGCTGGCCGCCGGCCAAGGCGACGACTTCATAGCTATACCTTTGACCCGGCTGGACATCGGCATCTTCACAGTAGTATTGCCCGCCCGCGCTAACGGTGCAGATGGGGTCGTTGGGCTTGTCGCCGCGATAGACGCGGAATTCATCCGCCATGAGGCCCGCCTGCACCTCCCACGTGATCATTACGCGCCCCTCTCCGTAGTTCAGGCGCAGCGTGAGCGGCTTACCCTGGGGCTGTTCCGGCACCGTTACCTCCACCGAGGCCGGCTGGGAGCGGCTGCCATGCTGGTTAAAGGCATATATGGTGTAGACATATGTACCCGGCGGCACATTTCTATCGCGGTAGGATTTATCATTTTTTCTCGCCCTGGCAATTAGCTCCGCTTCAGTGCCGCTGTCGTCTTTAAGCTGGCGGTAGATAAGAAATCCTTCCGGCGTTTCGCCGCCGTATTCCCAGGACAGCTCCACCTGACCCCCTACAGGATTGGCGGTGAAGTATAAGAATGCTCCGGGATATTCACCGTGGATGTCGCAGGTTTCTTCAGGCGGCATTTCCGCGGCATCCAGCGGCTTGCGCCCGGCTCCCCTGGGCCATCTTCCGTCGGTGACAATAAACTCCGGCCGGTTGAATCGAATCTCCTTAACCACCTGGTCGGGGGGGCAGTGCTCCCCGGCCAGGAGTCCCGAGGCCTGGCAGATGTCTACCTCCACGTGCAGGTCACAGGTCAGGTTGGGCGCATGATTTCTCAGGAAGTAGTCGGCCGTTACCGTTCCTGCTTGGCGGCAGAGATCGGTAGGCCGGAGGCCGGATTTTGTGCACACCTCCACCCGGACCACTCCCGAGGGCGGCGAGGGGAAGTTTTCCAGTGGCAGCGTCTTGAATACCTCTCTGAACACTTCGCGCAGTATGCCGGAGGACCAGTTCCAGCCGCTGACAATCTTCCCCATGTCCTTGATGTCGTAGCCCATCCAAAAGGTGGCCACGATATTCGGGGCATAGGCTGCCAGGTAGATGTCCCGGGCATCATCAGTGGTCCCCGTTTTGGCGGCGAGGGGCCGGCCCAGTCCCGAGAGTCCCCTGGCGGTGGTGGAGGTGACCACGTCCCGCAGGATGCTGGTGGTGATGAATACCGCCTCGCGGGAAAGCACCTGCTCCGGCTCGGCCTTGTGCTCGTAGATAACATTGCCGTTGCGATCCTCGATGCGCCGCACGGTATGGAGCGGCATCTTCACCCCGTTGTTGGCGAAGACGGCGTAGGCCTGGGCCATCTCCAGCGCGGTTACCTCGCGGGAGCCGATGGCCCAGCTGGGCACGGGGTTATTTTCCTGGGGGTTGTAGGTGGAGAGGCCCATCCGGTAAGCCTGCCTTGCGCCTTCCTGCAGCCCGGTGTGCTCCGTGTATGCCCTGATCGCAGGGATGTTGTACGACCAGGCAAGGGCGCGGCGGACGGTGACCATGCCCTGGAAGTTGCCGGCGTAGTTTTCCGGCCGCCAGCCCTGCGGCCCGATGAGCGGAGAATCATCCAGCACCGAACCGGCCCCCAGGAGGCCCTTTTCAAAAGCGGGGCTGTAAGCGATTACCGGCTTGATCGCCGAACCGGGCTGGCGCGGGCTTAGGAAGCGCAGCAGTTCATTCCGGTTCTTGCTGTACTCCCGGCCGCCTCCCAGGGCCAGGACCTCGCCGGTTTTGGGATCGGCCAGCACCAGCGCCGACTGCGGCTGGGGGATGCCGTTTTCCTCGTCAATGTAGGCATTGGGATAATCGGAAGGCAGCCGGCCGTTGTTGGCCTTAACCGCCTCGCGCAGCTTGGGCATGTTGATGTAGATGGTGCGAGGGTAGAGTTCGGCGCGGTTAAGCACCTTTTCCACGTGGGCCTGGTATTCCGGGCTCAGGGTGGTAAAGACCTTGAGCCCGCCGTTGTAGATGACCTCGTAAGCATCCTCCACGGTTCCGATTTCAGGCAAATCCGTGAGGATATCGATGAGCTCGTGATGGACCACGTAATCGATGAAGTAAGGGTACGGGTACGTGACGGGTTTCGGCTCGGCGAATTCTAGCTCCTCGGCGATAGCCGCCTGGTAGTCCTCCTCGCTGATGTAGCCCAGGCGCTTCATGTTACCGAGCACCAGCTTCATCCGGTTGATGGATCTCTCTTCGTCGTAGAAGGGATTGTCGTATTCGGGCAGGCGGACGATTCCGGCCAGCAGGGCTGATTCAGCTAGGCTAAGCTCATCGATGCTCTTGTCAAAATAGAAGCGGGCGGCCGCCTCCACCCCGTAGACGCCATGGCCGAAACAGATCCGGTTCAGGTACATCTCTAAGATTTCTTTCTTGCTGTAAATGCGCTCCAGCTGCAAGGACAGCCAGATTTCCTGGACCTTGCGCTGGATCCTCTTCCCTGGGTCAAGCATGGCATTGCGGATCAACTGCTGGGTAATAGTGCTGGCGCCCTGGGCATAGCTCCCTTCACGGATATTGACCAGCACGGCGCGTGCGAGACCCATCAGGTCCACACCCTTGTGCCTGAAAAAACGCTCGTCCTCTATGGCGATAAAGGCATTCTGAAGCTGCTCCGGGATCTCTTCAATGGGAACGATGACCCGCTTTTCGGCAGCATGAAGCTGGGCTATTTCGCGGTCTTCACGGTCGAAAATGTAAGACGCCTCCACCGCTTCCAGGGCGGCCGGATCCAGCTTGGGCGCGGAAGCGGCATAGCTTATGAGCACGCCGGCAACACCGAGGCCCGTGACCGCAACCAGGATGAGGATTACCAGGGCTGTTATCTTAAGAGTTTTCCGATTAATTTTCAACTTCGGAAACCGATGCTTTTTATCTTCTTTATCAGCGCCTTTCCGAGAACTGCTCAACGGGACCTTTTTCTCAGCCACTCTTGGCGCGCCTCCTCTCGGCTTCGATCTTGGTAAAAGTATTATAGCACATAATATAATAATTTAGCTTTAAACGTTTTTTTACTAAGTATGGCCATTAAATATATGTATATTATGTCACATTATGCCATTTATAAAAATAATTATTAGCACGGTTGCTGTAATTGAGTTAATTAAGTTTAGCCATTGATAATTTTAGATTAAAAATATACCAAAAATTGATGAGATGGGGTAAAATACTTTATAGCGTGGCTTTCATAGTAAAAATGCTTACCAATCGGAGGCGAGGGGGTAATCTCATTGACTGCCAGGTCAAAGCAAGAATTGGAGAGGGATCTGCAGGCGGAGCTTGATCCCCTCTTCTACCCTTCTTCCATTGCCATTGTCGGGGCCAGCCAGAACCTGGTCAAACCCAGCGGCATTCCCATTGCCCTGTTGACCCTCTACGGGTATAGCGGCAAGGTTTACCCGGTCAACCCCAAGTACGACCAGGTGGGCGGGTGGAAGTGCTACCCCACCCTGGCCGATATCCCCGGCCCGGTGGATCTGGCCATCATAGGGGTGCCCGCTGCCGCGACCATGGAGGCGCTGCGGCAATGCGCCGCAGCCGGGGTCAAGGTAGCCGTAGTCTTCACCTCGGGATTTGCCGAGGTGGATGAAAGCGGCAGAAAGGTCCAGGATGAGATGCGCCGCCTGGCCCAGAGTTCGGGGATGCGCATTCTCGGGCCCAACTGCCTGGGGGTTATGAACCTCTACAATGGCAGCGTTCCCTGCTTCATGTTTCACGACAAGCCCAGCGGCCTCTTTTACCCGGAGAAGCTTTCCTACATCACTCAGAGCGGCGGCCTTGGCGCCATCATCTACCAGATGGTGCTGCAGCATTCCGTGGGCTTCAATTATTTTGTCAGCACCGGCAATGAAGCCGATATCAGCTTTGCCGAGGTTTTAAGCTACCTGGTGGAGCGCCAGGAAGTGGGGCTCATCGGCGGCTACATCGAGGGGCTGCAGCGTGACGGGCGACTCTTCATGGAGGCCCTTCACAAGGCCCTGCAAAGGCGCAAGCTGGTGGCCTTTCAAAAGGTGGGCCGCACCGCCGCCGGCGCCACGGCGGCCGCTTCGCACACCGGGGCCCTCGTTGGTGAAGACCGGGTCTACGACGGGGTGTTCAAGCAGTTCGGGGCCGTGCGCGCCGACGACGTGGAGCAGATGAATGCGCTCTTCCTTCTCCATGCCGCCGGGCGCATGCCTGCGGGAAAGAACATCGGCGTGATCACCATCTCCGGCGGCGGCGGGGTGGTGGTGGCCGACAAGTGTCCCCAATTTGGCCTGGAAGTGGTCCGCCTCACGGAGAAGACGCAGCACAGCCTGCGCCAGTTCTTCCCCCCATACGGGGCCGTGGCCAATCCTGTTGACCTCACCTCGGCCATCTTCACCGACCAGACTCTCTTCCAGCGGGCCATACGTACCGTGATGGAGGATCCCCGGGTGCACATGGGGGCATTTTTCTACAACCTGCTTATGCCTGATCCCGACGCGGCGCAGAAGATCATCGATGTCTATTATGCCACCAGCAAGCCGCTGGTAGTCTTTACCTGGCCCACCGGCCAGGACTTTGCCGTCGAAGCGCGGGAGAAGATGATCCGCGCCGGCGTGCCGGTAATCGAGCATGTGCCCAGCGGGCTCTGGGCTCTTGCCGCCCTGGCCGACTGGGTCAAGAAAACGGAAAAGGCCGGCGCCTTCCCCGAATACCGCCCCGGCGTGGAGAAGCAGCGCGCCCTGGAGGTGATCCGGCGGTCCAGGGAACGCAGCCTTACCGAATCCCTCTCCAAGGAGATATTGAGGGCGTACGGCATTCCCGTTACCCGTGAGAAGCTGGCCCATTCTGCTGCCGAGGCGGTGGCGGCGGCGGAGGAGATGGGCTACCCCGTTGTCCTGAAGGTAGAGTCGCCGGACATTCTACATAAGACCGAAGCGGGCGGGGTCGTCCTGAACCTGGAGAACAGGGCTGCCGTGGAGAAGGCTTACGATCTCATCATTAAGCGGGCCCGGAGCTACAAGCCCGCGGCCAGGCTGGAGGGGGTCCTGGTCCAGGAGATGCTCCCACCGGGCCTGGAAGTTATTTTGGGCATGAAAAGGGATCCCATTTTCGGACCCACCATCCTCTTCGGCCTCGGCGGCATCTACGTGGAGCTGCTCAAGGATGTGGCGCTTCGCGTCGCTCCTTTAAGAGAAGAGGACGCGCGGGAGATGATCGCGGAGATCCAGGGGAAGGCTCTCCTTGACGGTGTGCGGGGGCAGCCGCCGCGGGACCGGGAGGCCCTTGTTGAGATCCTGATGCGCCTCTCCCGCATGGCGGTGGAGCTGGGCGACGAGATTGCCGAGCTCGATATCAACCCCCTCATCCTCTATCCCGAGGGCGAGGGTGCCGTCGCCGCCGATGCCCTCATCGTGCTCAGGTGACGGGTAATATTGCCTAAACGCCGCCTAGTTGGGAGAGCCTTCGCTGCCCACAGGATGACGTGTGGGGGCGCGCTTCCATGCCCGCCCGGCGTAGGGGCGGGTTTCCATGCCCGCCCGCGGGACAGGTGGCTGCTCTTCACTAAACAATTTCTCCTGTGCCACAGGTTCGGGCGACCCATGGACCGCCCCTGCAAGTATTTCCGACGCCTTCTTATTTCCGTATTTCAATCTCCCTCCGGCAAACGCCTCCCACTTCCCCTCCATTTTTCCTTCTTCTTGTCTCCTCCTTCCTGTTTCCTGCTTCCTGCCTCCTGCCCCTTGAATAGCTTCACTTGCGTCCGGAAAAAATAAAATGCCTTAAATTACAGCCAAGGGAGGTTCACCGATGCGGGCAACCATGCGCAACGTTGGCAAGGCCGAGTTCATGTCGCTGTTCCAGCAGTACCAGGCGGAATCCCTTTGCAGCAAAAAGCTGCAGATGTATTCCACCCAGGTCCAGGACCCGCGGCTGCGCAACTTGATTGATGAATTGAACGCCCAGTGCCAGCAGCGCGCCCAGTGGCTTTCCTCCACACTGAGCGAAGCCGGCGGCGCCCAGTATATTACTTCGTAAGGAGGCAGTTCAATGGTCCAGAAGCTAACCGACAAGGATATTGCCGGCGACATTCTTTCGGGCTTCAAGTTCAATGCCGCCGGCTACCTGCACGCGGTCATGGAAGCGCAGGATCCCAGCATCCGCCAGACCTTTTTTGACTACCAGAACCAGTGCCTTGCCTCGCAGGAGAAGATCTTCCGCTACATGCAGGACCAGGGCTGGTACAAGGTACCCATGAACAAGGATACCATGTGATAAAAGCCGCCCTTCATGGAGCCAAAGGCGGCCCCTGCCTCCGGAGGGGCCGCTTTTGCTGATCGGGGACTGCTTTCATGTTATAATGCTACGGGAGGCAAGCCCATGGAGAGACTGCGCTTAAAAGCGGCCGATTATGTCATTATTGCTGCCCTGGTCCTGGCCGGCTGCGCCGGCCTGTGGCTGAACCTGCAGCAAGGCGGCGCTTCGCCGCAGAAATACCTGGCCATCTTCGTGAACAACGAGATGGTGGCCGAGCTTTCCTTTGCCCCCGGAGATAGCTACAGCTATACCTTTCCTTATGATGAGGGGCGGCGCCACGCCGTCCTGGAGATCGAGGGCGGCCGGGCCCGGCTGCTGCCCTTGCCGGAAGAGCTCTGTCCCAAGGGCATTTGCTCCCATACGGGGTGGATCAGCCGCTCTTACGAAAGCATCGTCTGCCTGCCCAACCGGATCATGATTGTATTCTCGCAGGCGCCGCCGGAAGAAGGCGGCCACATTGACGGCCTTACCTACTAGCTGGGGCTGGCGCCCTGGGCCTCCTGCCTTTTGTGTCAACGGCCAGTGAAAATGTCACCCTAAAAATGCTTGAAATGGACTGAGAAAATGTCACCCCTTTAGTTATGTTTTGAAGCGTATCTTC
>JGI24713J26584_10003162_pt1 | contig 10859 bp, 6 predicted proteins | sample BioPla4DNA1_FD_26584 | JGI IMG/M metagenome (IMG submission 26584) | reverse complement strand
CAAAAATATAAAGCAAAAATATAAAGCTATTAGATATTTATCAGTAGATTTGTCAATAATCAAAGGTAAAAGGTATAGACAAAAGAGGTGATAATTTGGAGAACTTTGATGAATTGATGAATATATCCGACTTTTCAGAGAATCTAGGTGAAGTTTGGTGTGGAGAAGAAGAGAAAAAGGCGGATATTTCAGATGAGGATAAAAAATTAGAAGAATCAAGTATGACAATGGCTGAAGATAGGCTTAATAGTAATTATGACAACGAGTTTAGCCTAGATAGTGATAGTGTAGAACATAGCAATAGTAATTATGAAGATAATAATATGCAAGATAATACTATAAATAAAAGTGATGAAGAAAAGGATTTTAAGGATTATATAGATAAAACCGAGGTTAAGGATTTTGTGCATCTGCATGTACATACAGAGTATAGTCTTTTGGATGGCTCTGGTAAGATTCCTGAAATGGTGAAAAGGGCTAAGGAGCTTGGAATGAAGAGCTTAGCTATTACTGACCATGGAGTTATGTATGGTTGTGTGGATTTTTATAAGGCTGCAGTAGAGCAAGGGATAAAGCCTATAATAGGTAGTGAGATATATATTGTTCCAAAATCTATGCATATAAAGTATGCGGATAAAGAAAATGAGACTTATCATCTAGTTTTGCTGGTTAAAAATGAAGTGGGATATAGCAATTTGATGAAGATAGTTTCTACAGCTTCTATAGAGGGATTTTATTATAAGCCAAGAATTGATCATAATTATTTGAAAGAACATAGTGAGGGGCTAATAGCTTTAAGTGCATGCTTAGGGGGCGAGGTTCAAGCCCATATGCTAAAGGGTAATTATGAAAAGGCTAAGGAAGCAGCTCTCTTTTATCAGTCGGTTTTTGGAGAGGACTTTTATTTGGAGCTTCAATACCATGGAATGTCTGAACAGTTGAAGGTTAATAATGATATCATTAAGCTTTCAAAGGAAATAAATGCGCCTTTAGTAGTTACCAATGATGTTCATTATATTAGGGCTGAGGATTATACAGCTCATGATGTTTTATTATGTATACAAACTGGAAAGACCGTTGATGAAGAAAATAGGATGAGGTATCCTTCAGATCAATTTTACTTAAAGTCTCCAGAGGAAATGTATAGCATGTTTTCTCATGTGCCTGAGGCCTTGGAGAACACTGTTCGCATTGCGGAAAAGTGCAATTTTGATTATGAATTTCATAACTCTAAATTACCTAAGTTTCCTTTGCCTGAAGGGTTAGAGCCTTATGATTATCTTAGAGATAATTGTTTTAAGGGATTAGTTGATCGGTATGATGTATTTCAAGTTTTGCGTGGGGTAGAATTAAATAAAATATATTCAGAGGTAATAAAGTTTTCAGAAATTAATGAAAAGGCTAAGAAGCTTACGGATAGGCTGGAATATGAGCTATCAATAATTAAGCAGATGGGGTATGTAGACTACTTCTTAATAGTTTGGGATTTTATTAGGTACGCAAATGAAAATGGTGTTCCTACTGGCCCCGGAAGAGGTAGTGCTGCTGGTTCTATAGTTGCTTATACTTTAGGAATTACAAAGATAGATCCTATAAGATATAGTTTGCTTTTTGAAAGATTTTTGAATCCAGAGAGAGTAAGTATGCCGGATATAGATTCTGACTTTTGTTATGAAGGTAGACAGAGGGTAATTGATTATGTTGTAGATAAGTATGGTAAGGATAATGTTTCCCAGATAATTACCTTTGGAACCATGGCTGCTAGAGCTTGCATTCGTGATGTGGGCAGGGCTATGAATTACACTTATGCAGAGGTTGATAAAATAGCTAAGATGATTCCTACAATGCNTGGTATAACCATTGATAAGGCCTTGTTTTTAAATCCTGAGTTAAAGGAAGTTTATGATAAAGATGAAAGGGTTAAGCAGTTAATTGATATTAGTAAGTCTTTAGAAGGACTGCCCAGACATTCATCTACCCATGCTGCTGGTGTGGTTATAGCATCTCAACCTTTAGTAAGCTATGTGCCACTACAAAGAAATGAAGATATGATAGTAACTCAATTNCCTATGGGTACCTTAGAGGAACTTGGACTATTAAAAATGGACTTTTTAGGTCTTAGAACTCTTACGGTTATGAGGGACGCCATAAGGATGATTAAAGAAAACTCTGGTATAGAAGTTGATTTGGACAAGATAGGTTTTGATGATAAAGAAGTTTACAAAATGATTGGAGAGGGCAAAACCGTTGGAGTGTTTCAGTTAGAATCCGCTGGAATGACTAACTTTATGAAGGAATTAAAACCCGATTCCTTGGAAGATATAATCGCGGGAATTAGTTTGTATAGACCAGGTCCTATGGCGGAAATTCCAAGGTATATAGAGAATAAAAAGAATCCTGAAAAAATTGAATATTTGACACCTGAATTGGAAAGTATTCTAAGTGTTACATATGGAGTAATGGTTTATCAGGAACAGGTTATGGAGATTGTACGTAAGCTAGCGGGCTATTCTATGGGACGAAGTGACCTTGTTAGACGTGCTATGTCTAAGAAAAAACACAAGGTAATGCAAGAAGAAAGAAAGAACTTTATTTATGGAATTATGGATGAAAATGAAAATATAGAGGTGCCTGGCTGTATAAGAAATGGTATTAGTGAAGAAATTGCCAATAAGATCTTTGACCAAATGATGGATTTTGCATCCTATGCCTTCAATAAATCTCATGCTGCAGCTTATGCGGTAGTTGCTTATCAAACTGCTTATTTAATGCGCTATTATCCTGCCGAGTATATTGCAGCAATGCTTAACAGTGTAATGGGGGTTAGTGAAAAGGTAGTCTTTTATATAAGATTTGCTGAAAGTCTAGGAATTCGAGTTATGCCTCCTAATATAAATCAAAGCTTTGCTAAGTTTACCGTTAAGGATGATAAAACCATATTGTTTGGGCTTGCTGCTATTAAAAATGCAGGTTATCACGTTGTTGAAAGTATTGTAGAAAGTAGAGAACGTAAAGGAAAATTTAAATCCTTGTATGACTTTTGTAATAAAATAGATTTAGCAGTGGTAAACAAAAGGGTAATTGAAAGTTTGATAAAGGCGGGAGCTTGTGATGAATTCAATGCTCATCGTTCTCAGATGCTGGCGGTTTATGAGAAGATATTGGATGGACTAAGTAGTGAGAAAAAGAGAAACATTGATGGACAGGTAAGTCTTTTTGGTGATTTAGATAGTTCCGTTGGATCAAGTTTAAATTTAGATACAGAAATAAAATACCCTACGATAAAAGAATTTGAAAAAAGGCATCTGTTAGCTATGGAAAAGGAGATGACAGGGTTATATATAACAGGGCACCCACTTGAAGAATTTACAGAAGCTTTAAATCTTTATACTACTGCAAAAACAATTGATATTTTAGAAGAGGCTGCTACTAAAACTACCTTAGAAGATAATATTGATCAATTTACCAAAGAGATAGAATATAGCTTTAAGAACAACGGAAGATTTACTGATGGTAAGAGGGTAGTACTTGGAGGAATAGTTACATCAGTAAGCAAAAAGTTTACAAGAAACAACAAAAGAATGGCTTTTCTCAACCTAGAAGACCTTTACGGTAATATAGAAGTTATAGTCTTTCCAAAGGTTATGGAGAAGGTATCTAACTTAATCCAAGAAGATGCTCTTATAATTGTAAAGGGTAGAATAAGCATAAGAGAGGATGAAGATCCTAAAATTTTATGTGAAGATATAGAGCCTTTGGTAAACCCTAGCACTACAAAACTATATATAGCTGTAGAAAATGATAAGATTGCTAAGGGAATATATAACAATTTGAAATTNGCTCTATTGAAATTCAAAGGAAATACGCCGGTTTACCTCTGTACTTTAAAAGAAAGAAACAAATATCGATTAGCCAGAGAATATTGGGTGGATACAGATTCTGGTGTTCTAGAATTCTTAAGGGGTGAATTTGGTGAAGACAACGTGAAAATAATGTAATAGTAAATTAATAAAAAATATTGATTGAAAATATTAGACAAAGAACAGCAAAAATCAGCAAAGATGAAGAAGTTTATCTTTGCTGATTTTTTAAATTAAGTAAAATTAAATAAAATAAAGGGACGGTTAACATGAGTTATTAATTTTAAAAAAATAATAAATCATGTTAACCGTCCCCTAGTTGCAGGAATGCATATTTTGTAGTAATATTTATGTTGGATCAATAGTGTTCTTAATATAAATTTAAATCAAAATTTATTTTTTTATAGCATTTTTCAACATAGTATACTAAAAAGGACCAAGGTGGGACAAAAAAAGACCCGTGGGGAACAGGAGGAGTAAATATGAAGACAATAGCTGTATTAACTAGTGGTGGAGACGCACCAGGAATGAATGCTGCCATAAGAGCAGTTGTTAGAATGGGGCTTGAAAAGGGCCTTAGAGTAATGGGAGTTGAAAGAGGATATAACGGATTAATTAATGGCGAAATTAAGGAAATGAATCGAAACTCTGTATCTGATATAATTCAGAAAGGTGGTACTATTCTTAGAACCGCAAGATGTGAAGAGTTTAAGACAGAGGCTGGAAGAGAAAAGGCAGTTAAGATATTAAAGGCATATGGTATTGATGGATTAGTTGTTATTGGAGGAGACGGTTCCTTTACAGGAGCTAAATTGCTTTCTAAGTTAGGAGTTCTAACAGTTGGAATACCAGGAACAATTGATAATGATTTAGCTTATACAGATCAAACAATAGGTTTTGATACTGCACTTAATACAGTACTTGATGCAATCAATAAGTTAAGAGATACTTCTACTTCTCATGAAAGAGTAAGTATAGTAGAAGTTATGGGTAGAAATTGCGGTGATATTGCTCTTTACGCAGGTATTGCAGGAGGAGCTGAAAGCATAATAGTTCCTGAAATAGGTATGAATGTTGATGAAATATGTAAATCTATATTAGAGGGTAGAAGAAGTGGTAAGCTTCATAATCTTATCCTACTTGCTGAAGGTGTAGGCGGAGCAGAGGAAATGGCTAAATATGTGGAAGAAGTTACAGGAATTGAGACAAGAGCTACTATCTTAGGACATATTCAAAGAGGAGGAAGCCCAACTGCTTCAGATAGAGTGTTAGCTTCAAGATTAGGAGCAAGAGCAGTGGAGCTACTAATAGAAGGAAAGTCTTCAAGAGTAGTAGGAATTAGAAATGGTCAAATTATCGATGATGATATAGATGAAGCATTGGCTATGCCAAGAAAGTTCGATAAAAATCTTTATGATATAGCAATGGCACTATCTAAATAAAAGTAATAGCTAAAGTGAGTTTTGTTAAATAGATTTACTTGCAAAGAAAAACTTTCAATTTTATTTGCTAAGGAGAGTTAAGTATGAGAAAAACAAAGATAATTTGCACGATTGGACCAGCCAGCGAAAATAGAGAAACTTTAACCCAATTATTCCACGCAGGTATGAACGCTTCAAGACATAACTTTTCTCATGGAGATCATGAAGAACACGGTGGTAGAATAAGATTAGTTAAGCAGTTAAGTAAAGAGTTAAATAAGCCTGTATCTATTATATTAGATACAAAGGGTCCTGAGATAAGAACAGGTGATTTTGCTGAAGGTAAAGTTGAGTTAAAAGAAGGAGACAGCTTTGTAATTAAATGTGGTGAAGATGTTATAGGAGATAGAACTCAATGTTCTGTTTCTTATAAGGATCTTTATCAGGATGTAGTTCCTGGAAACATGATCTTAATTGATGATGGTTTGGTAGGCCTTGAGGTTCAGAAGGTAGAAGGAAAGGACATATATTGTATAGTAAGAAACTCTGGTATGGTAGGAAGTAAAAAAGGTGTTAATGTACCAGGAGTATCTATTAATTTACCAGCTATAACTGAAAAAGATATAGAAGATCTTAAGTTTGGTATAGAGATTGGTGTTAATATAGTTGCAGCTTCTTTTGTAAGAAAAGCTTCTGATGTTTTACAAATAAGAAAGGTATTAAATGAAAACGGAGGAGAACATGTACTTATATTCTCCAAAATTGAAAATCAAGAAGGTGTAAATAACTTAGATGAGATTCTTAAGTTCTCAGATGGTATAATGGTTGCTAGGGGAGACCTAGGAGTAGAAATTCCTATTGAACAAGTACCATTGGTACAAAAGATGATCATTGAAAAGTGTAATTATGTAGGTAAGCCAGTTATCACAGCAACTCAAATGTTAGATTCCATGATAAGAAATCCAAGACCAACTAGAGCAGAGGCTTCTGATGTAGCTAATGCTATATTTGATGGAACTGACTGTATTATGCTAAGTGGTGAAACGGCTAATGGAAAGTATCCTGTTGAAGCTGTTAAAATAATGTCAAGAATAGCTGAAGAGGCGGAAAATCAACTAAATTATGAAGCTAGCCTAAAGAAAAAGAGAAAAGAGCATATTCCAAATGTATCTAATGCAATAAGCTTGGCTGCTTGTAATACTGCAATGGAATTAAATGCTTCAGCTATAATAACAGCAACTCAAAGCGGATATACAGCTAAGAATGTTTCTAAATATAGACCAGAATGTCCTATTATAGCTATAACTCCTTTTGAAAGTGTAGCTAAAAACTTAGCAGTTGTTTGGGGAGTTTGCCCAATAGTTGCTGAACAATCAGAAGGAACAGATGAATTAATAGATAAGTCTATTAATATAGCTTTAGAAAAAGGATTGGTTAGCAAAGGTGATTTAGTAGTATTTGCAGCAGGAGTACCTATAAACCAAGTTGGCTCAACCAATATGTTACAGGTTCATATAGTAGGCGACATACTTTTAACAGGCAAAGGAGAAGGTTCTAATCCTGGATCCGGTACTGTAGTTTTAGCAAATAGTGCTGAAGAAGCTATTGAAGAAATAGGGGATGGAAGTGTACTAGTTGTTAAAAAGTTGACTAAGGATTACTTACCTGTATTTGATAAAGTTGCAGGTATTGTAGTTGAAGATAATGTAACTTCTGAAGCAGTTATAGAATGCATATCCCGTGAAATTCCACTAATAAGTGGTGCAGAAGGAGCTACAAAGGTTCTTAAAAATGGAAGCTTTATAACACTAGATGTAGCTAGAGGAATAGTGTTTAACGGCAAAGCAAATGTTATTTAATCTGTAACTATACTGATATATAAAAGTAGCTTTTTAAGCTACTTTTATTTTTTAGGGACGGTTAACAGGATTTTATAAAACTTTACTAAGCAAAAAAATAATAAAGAGTTTGGCTTATTAAAGAAATAGAAAAGGTAAATGCAAGTTAAAGATAAGTATTAAATAGATAATAGGAGATTAAGAGAAATTTCTATATATTTAAAAATATTTTTTTAGAAAATATAATTTTTATAAGCAAAAATAAAAAATTAGGTATAAGAAAAAGTATTTTTGGATAATTATATTATAATGAGAAAGTGTTGGCGACTGATTCAATTTTGCACCCTATTGGTGCCCTTTTTTTTAATATAATCAGTTTTAACCTGATCAATTTGACAATAAAAATTGACCAGGTATAAAAGGAAGAATTAATATGCTTTTAGTTCAGTAACTAGTTCCCTCATTAATTCTTTTACACTTATTATTTTATCTGTCCTATAAGCATTACTCCCACAGAATATAAGTCCGTTATCAATATCACCTTGTACAGCGTTTATTAAAGCACGGCTTATACAGTAGGGTGTTACTGCTGGATTACATTTACTTATACATTTGTAACACTTATTTACTTTAATGTTGCCCAAAAAGGTTCTTTCAACAAATTTATTCTTTATAGCTCTGCCAGGCATACCAACAGGGCTTTTTACTATAACTATATCATCCTTAGTACAATTTATATAAGCTTTTTTAAAATTTATATGAGCATCACATTCATCGGTAGTAACAAACCTTGTAGAGATCTGCACACCGTTAGCTCCTAATTTTAATAGTTCACCTATATCACTGCCTGTATATATACCACCAGCAGCTATTACAGGTATACTTTTATTATACTTTTCTTCATAGATTTTAACGGTATTTATAATATCTATAAGTTCTTTATCAAAGCCTGATTGTGAGTATTTTTCAAGATCATCGATTTTAAAGCCTAAATGACCTCCAGCTTTAGGACCTTCTACGATTACAGCATCGGCAGTAACACTATAGTTTCTATCCCATAGTTTTAGAATAAGTGAAGCAGCTTTATTGGAAGACACAATAGGTGCAATTTTAACATTAGTACCTTGGCATAACTTTGGCAGAGTGGTAGGAAGACCTGCACCGGAAATTATTAATTGGGCGCCTGCTTCTATGGATGTTTTTACTAAAGCTTCATAGTTATTCATTGCACACATTATATTAACGCCAATAATACCACCTTTTGCCTTAATTAAGGCTTCTTTTATATGTTTTTTTAAAGCCCGTAAATTTGCTNCTAGGGGATTATTTTCAAAGTCCGGTTCATTAAAACCTGGTTGTGCTGCAGATATTACTCCAATACCACCATTAACAGCTACTGCAGATGCTAAACCTGACAAAGAAACACCAATTCCCATACCCCCTTGAATAATAGGAAGAGATGCTATTAAATTACCAATTTTTAAAGGTCTAAAATTCATAATATATACCTCATTTCATAATTATAAAATACTTTGATAATCAAACTATATTCATATAATAATAGAAAAAACTAGTAATGTCAACATTATTTTATGTAGTGGACAAGACCATATGTTAGAATATAAACACTATTTATGCTTGGCTAGTATAAAATCTATGAAAGTCCGCAAAATATATTAAAAAGATGTAAGTATAGCTTCGAAATTAGCTATATCAAAAGCAATTAATCATATATGTGAAGGGAGTGGACTTGTTTCTAAGGCCTAGTACATTTTCAGACCTTGGAAATGGGGAATATATGAATGGAACTTTATCATGCAACGCAGTAAATTGTGTTCATAATATGGGAGGTTTATGTTCCGCTAATAAAATACAGATAAATGGTATGAGTGCTTTAACTAGTACTAGCACTCAATGCATGACTTTTGCTGAAAAGGGATTTATAAATGCCTTAATGAATATATCAAATATAAATATACCCGGTGAGATTCGTCAATTGGTAAGTAAAGATGGAATACATATGTATCCAGAAGTAGCTTGTAATGCAGTGAAATGTGTCCATAATAAAGATCAAAGATGTGAAGCGGATAGAGTGATTATAGCAGGAGCACATGCTATGGATAATGAAGGAACCTACTGTGAAACCTTTGCTCCATAGAAATTATATAATTTAACTATAAAGATTCAGCGATACTATGCTGAATTTTTAATTTTGCATTGTAGTTACAGAAGAATTTGAATAAAATATAATTATTGTGTATAATACTCAGGAAATAGGATTATTTATAATGTAATGCTAGCGATGAGAAGAGGGAATTTATATGGAAGAATTCAAAAAGAATCAAGAATTATTAGTTGACATAGTAGCAGAAGGTTATCAGGGAGAAGGAATTGCCAAGCCTCAGGGTTTTCCCATATTTATACCTGGAGCCCTCAAAGGAGAAAAAGTTAAAATCAAAATAGTGAAGCTTACTAAAAACCATGGTTTTGGAAAGCTTTTGGACATAGTAGAACCATCTGAAAATAGGGTAGAACCGATTTGCCCATTATATAAAAGATGCGGAGGCTGTCAACTGCAGCATATGAGCTATCAAGAACAGCTAGTCTTTAAAAAGAATAGAGTAAAGGATTGCCTTGAGAGAATAGGGAAAATAACAGATGTTAAAATAAATGATACCTTAGGCATGGAAGAACCTTTAAGATATAGAAATAAGGTGCAACTACCGGTGGGAGTTGAAAAAGGAGAACCTATCATAGGCTTTTATGCACCTAGAAGTCATGATATAATTAATCTTCAACAGTGTTTTATTCAACATGAAACTGGTGACGAGGTTGTTCAGTTAACTAGGGATTGGATGAAAAAGTTCGGTATAAGTGCCTATGATGAGAACACCAAGACCGGTGTTGTTAGACATGTGATGATAAGAAAGGGCTTTAAAACCGGTGAGGTAATGGTAGTTCTGGTGACTAACACAGAAAAGTTACCTCATAAAGATGAATTTGTTAAATTAGTTATTGAAAAGATTCCTGGTGTGAAAAGCATCATTCAAAATATAAACAATAAACCTACCAATGTGGTATTAGGACAACAAAACATAACCCTATGGGGTAGTAACACAATTACAGATTACATAGGACAGTTCAAGTTTGAAATATCACCTTTATCCTTCTTTCAAGTAAATCCATTTCAAACGGAAGTGTTATATAATAAGGCATTAGAATACGCCAACCTTAGCGGAGAGGAGACTGTATTTGATGCTTATTGCGGTACAGGTACAATTTCTCTGTTCTTAGCTCAAAAGGCAAAAAAGGTTTATGGGGTAGAAATAATACCAGAAGCAATTGAAAATGCCAAAAAGAATGCAAAGTTAAACAATATTCATAATGCTGAGTTCTTTGTAGGTGAGGCAGAAGTTATTATCCCAAAACTTATTGAAGATGGTAAGAAGGCAGAGGTTGTTGTAGTAGACCCACCAAGAAAGGGTTGCGAAAAGAGTTTAATTGAGGCTATAGCGGAGATGAGGCCTAATAGAGTGGTTTATGTTTCCTGCGATCCTGCTACTTTAGCTAGAGATTTGAGAATATTTGAGGATTTGGGTTATAAAACTGAGGCAGTGCAGCCGGTGGATATGTTCCCCCATACTAATCATGTTGAGTGCGTCACATTGATGTCAAGGGTTGAGAAATAAAGAGCTGAAAAGCTTGTAAATAAAGGGTTTCCAGACATTTAGCTTTTCTCC
>JGI24713J26584_10003140_pt1 | contig 10912 bp, 10 predicted proteins | sample BioPla4DNA1_FD_26584 | JGI IMG/M metagenome (IMG submission 26584) | reverse complement strand
GCTAATTTTTTCTAACCCCTGCATATAAGGACGCAGAACCTCTGGAATTATAATTGAACCATCCTCTTGCTGGTAATTCTCTATAACGGCAGCCAAGCAGCGTCCAATCGCTACACCAGAGCCATTCAAAGTATGCACAAATTCTGGTTTTGCCCCCGGCTCAGAACGATAGCGAATGTTAGCCCTTCTTGCTTGGAAAGCCTCGAAGTTACTGCAGGAAGAAATCTCCACATACCTTCCATAGCTCGGCATCCAAACCTCAAGATCTAATTTTTTCGCAGCTGTAAAGCCTAAATCAGCTGTACACATTTGTGTTACCCGATAGGGCAGACCCAATCTCTGCAGTATGGTTTCTGCGTCAGCTACTAATTTATCCAGTTCTTCATATGAGCTCTCTGGCTTGACAAACTTAACTAACTCCACTTTATTAAATTGATGAACGCGAATTACACCACGGGTATCCCGACCGTAAGCACCAGCTTCAGAACGGAAACAGGCAGAATAAGCCACATGATACAGCGGCAGCTGATCACCGTCTAAAATCTCATCTCGGTACAGGTTTGTAACTGGTACTTCTGCTGTTGGAATCAAATAGTAATCCAGATCTTCAAGCTTAAACATATCTTCGCCAAACTTTGGCAGCTGACCAGTTCCGATTGCGCTGTCCTTGTTGGCAATAAACGGCGGAAAAACTTCTGTATACCCATGCTCCGCTGTATGGACATCAAGCATAAAATTGACTAAAGCTCGTTCAAGGCGAGCGCCGAGGCCTTTGAGAAAATAGAAGCGGGTTCCGGTGACCTTGGCACCGCGGTCAAAATCAATGATATCAAGATCGACACCTAAATCCCAGTGCGGTTTCGGCTCGAAACCGAAACTCTGCGGTTCACCCCACCGCCGAATCTCCTTGTTATCTTCCTCACCAGCGCCAACATGCACCGACTCATGGGGGATGTTGGGAATGCGCAGCTGGCGATCGCGCAGCTGTTCATCAATGACACGCAGCTGTTCATCATATTCCTTAATCGTTTGTGAAACAACTTTCATCTCTTCAATCAGCGCACTGGCATCCTGCTTTTCGCGCTTTAACTTAGCTACCTGGTCCGATACCGCATTGCGCTTCGCTTTTAACTGCTCTACTTCGGTAAGCAGAGCACGTCTCTGCTCATCTAATTCTAACAATTCATCGAGAGGTGCTTCTTCGCCCCTGTTCTTCAGCATTTCCCTTACTAACTCGGGGTTCTGCCTGATATAGCGTAAATCTAACATACAAGCCCTCCTTTAATTTAGTATTTGCTCTATAAAAACAAAAATCTCATCCCTATTCGCATTAGGGACGAGATTTACCCGCGTTGCCACCCTTTTTGATTAGCATCAAAATACTAATCCCCTCAAACAGCGCTAACGGGCTTACCCGAAGAAGTTACACTCGTCGTTTCCTTCCCAGCTCATAGGGGTGGACCTTGGTATAAGTTGACCAATTCGCACCAACCATTGGCTCTCTGCACAACTTTTTTTACCAATTTGTTCCCTATATCGCTTTTACATATCCTAACACATTATATAATAATTTCCCTATAAAGGCAAGTCTCTAGGATTAACCGCGGCTTTGGATCAGGGGATACCGCAAATCTTTAAACCGCATAGGTATATTAGTATCAGCATTCACTCGGGAGATTAACCATAATCCAAGTCCCCGGCCGACAAAAGATATTAAGAACAAATACTTCAGTCCAATAACCTCGGCTAAAAATCCTCCCGCTAAGGTTCCTCCAGCTACAGCAATACCCATAAGGGAATTGTAAACTCCTGCATACATTGAACGGCTGTCGTCTGGAGTAATTTCCAGCAGGAAGTTAAAAGCAGCAAGGTTAAACCCACCCCAGACAAATCCATTCCACAGGTTGATCACAATACCTGAGAGGGGATTAGGAGCGATAAACCATAAAAAGGGAATCACTACCGCACCTATTCCGGCCTTGACCATGATATTTTTTTGACCAAACTTATCTGTCAGTATTCCCCAGTATCTTTGGCAGAGAATAGTGGCTACTGTGCTGGCAGCTTGAACGTATGCCCAATACTCAGCTGTTCCCTGCAAATCTTGTATAAAGTATACTGACACTAATGGGCTGATTAAATTCACGCCAACACTCCAGATAAAAGCTGCAAAACAGTAATACGAAAAATTGCTGTTGGCTTTAATCAGTCCAGCAATTTGGCTGGGCCTGAACCTACGCTTCTCCCGCGGTTTTGCCGATTGAGGTTTGGAATTTGGTTTCACCTGAATCTGCAGAAAAGCGATCAGCGAGAACATTCCCATGATAAATGCCAGCACAAACAGAATTTGATAATTTACTGGATAACTTAGAGCCAGTATGCGTCCGGCAGCAACTGTAGCTAATAATCCTGAACTGGAAATTATAATATTGCGGTTAGCATAATATCTGCCCCGCACCTGCTTGGGAACAACTTCTGCTTGAATCGCAGTCCATGCAGGAACTCCTACGTTAGCCCCAATAACCCTGAGGGTTGCTAAAATAATAACTGCAGGAACAGCCAGTTCAGCCCTTACCAGAAAGGGAATGAAGGCAATGAGCACCCAGCACAAACGGTTGCTCAAAGCTCCAATAGTAATTAGGATCATTCTGTTCTTGATTCTATTTGCCAGTATTCCATAAGGAATCTGGAGGATGTTGCCTAAAAAAGAAGGAAATGCATTTAACATACCGATTTGGGATGGAGTTGCGCCTAAAGACAGCGCAAACAACCCCAAAAACGGATTAGTTAAATGATCACTAATTGAAGCGAAAGCGCCATCAATTGAATTCATTTTCAGATTGCGCTTTACCTTAGAATCTACCACAGGGATAGGCATTCACAGATTACCCCTTTATCCACTAAAATTAATTCAAATCAGGATAGAGCGGAAACTGATCGGCAATTGCTTTTACCCTTGCTTTAATCTCGGAATAATCTGTTGTTTGCGGATTAAGGGTATCGCTGATAATTGCTGCAATCTGATCCATCTCTTGTTCTTTTAACCCCCGCGTTGTGAGGGCTGGAGTCCCAAGGCGAATCCCACTAGTAACAAACGGGCTCTCTGTTTCAAACGGGATCGTATTCTTATTAACTGTAACCCCCACATCGTCGAGGAGTTTTTCAGCATCCCTTCCAGTAAAGCCCCTTGCTTTTACGTTTACTAGAATTAAATGGTTATCAGTTCCACCAGAAACTAATACAAAACCACGCTCTTTTAATCCACTGGCTAACGCCTTGGCATTTTTAACTACCTGCTCTTGATATGTTTTNAATTCTGCTTTTAAAGCCTCCTGTAAAGCTACCGCTTTGGCAGCGATCACATGCATTAAAGGCCCACCTTGAATTCCCGGAAATACTGCTTTATCGATGTCTTTAGCCAATTCCCGACAGGTGAGAATCATACCACCCCGCGGNCCCCGCAAAGTTTTATGGGTAGTAGTTGTAACCACATGTGCATAAGGAACTGGACTGGGATGCACTCCTGCTGCTACTAAACCAGCAATATGTGCCATATCAACCATCAAGTATGCCCCAACCTCATCTGCAATTTCCCTAAGCAGTTTGAAATCAATAATCCGGGGATAAGCTGATGCCCCAGCAACAATCAGTTTCGGTTTATGGCGTTTGGCAAGATCCCGAACCTGATCATAATCCAGCAGTTCTGTTTCCCGATCTACCCCATAATGCACAAAGTTAAACCAAGCACCAGACATATTGACCCTGCTGCCGTGGGTTAGATGGCCGCCATGGCTTAAATCCATGCCTAAAACAGTATCTTCGGGTTTCAGCAGCGCATAGTATACTGCTTGATTGGCCTGGGCACCCGAATGAGGCTGTACATTGGCATGATCTGCACCAAATAGTTTTTTAGCCCGCTCAATCGCTAATTCTTCTGCCACATCGACATGCTCACATCCACCATAATAACGTCTACCAGGGTAACCTTCTGCATATTTATTAGTTAACGGGCTGCCCATTGCTTCTAAGACAGCTAAACTCACAAAATTCTCAGAAGCAATCAATTCAAGTTTTTCCGTCTGGCGTTTAGTCTCAAGACGAATAACTTCNAAGATTTCCGGATCAACTACCTGCAGATTTCGATACACACTCCTACCCCTCTCATCCATTCACCTCATATTTTCAAGGAGGTCTTTTTAATGCAAACTGAATTCCNCATTGTTTTGAGTATGGCCTGTATGCGTATATTAGCTGGATTAATTGAAATCACTGCAGCACTACTCATGTTTAAATTTGGCAGAGTAGCTGCTGCAATGAAGATCAATGCAACATTAGGTTTGATAGGGCCAATGGTGCTGATGATAGTCAGCTCTCTAGGATTAATTGGACTTTCAGAGCAAGTATCCTACAGCAAAATGTTAATAATTATGCTTGGTGTGTTATTAATTTTTTATGGTACCCGCAGTTAGGGTTAATTCTGCGGAATGCTGGCTGCCTCGCTGCCTGGCGCCAACCATTCGGTATGAAAAACTCCCGGTTTATCAATCCGGCGATAAGTATGAGCTCCAAAGTAATCGCGCTGAGCTTGAATTAGGTTTGCAGATAAGGTCTCCCGACGGTATCCATCGAAGTAGGACAAAGCAGAACTAAATGCGGGAATTGGAAGTCCTAACTGGACAGCCGCAGCTACCACCCTCCGCCAGCCAGCCTGCGCTTTTTCTACAGCTTCCTTGAAGTAGGGAGCTACCAGCAGGTTTGGCAGATTCGGATTTTGATCGAAGGCTTCCTTTATTCGCTCTAAAAACTGAGCTCGGATGATGCAGCCGCCGCGCCACATTAAAGCAATTTCACCAAGATTAAGATTCCATTCCCATTCTTTAGAAGCCTCACGCATCAAAGCAAAACCTTGAGCGTAGGAGCAGATTTTTGAAGCATACAGTGCTTGGCGGATATCTTCAATAAATGCATCCCGATCACCTGTATAGACAGCCCTCGGACCAGATAGNACTTGGGCAGCAGCCATCCTCTCCTCTTTAATCGCCGATAAACTTCTTGCAAAGACTGCTTCAGTTATGGTTGGAGTGGCAATACCCAGATCAAGGGCTATTTGTGATGTCCACTTTCCGGTCCCTTTTTGACCAGCGGCATCTAGGATCAGCTCAACTAAAGGCTGACCTGTTTCCTGATCCACTTTCGCAAGTATATCGCTGGTAATCTCAATCAGATAGCTGTCTAATTCTCCTTGATTCCATTCNGCAAAGACTTCGTGCATCTCTTGAGCAGACAAGCCAAGAGCATGNTTCATGATGTAATACGCTTCGCCAATCAGCTGCATATCACCGTATTCTATGCCGTTATGGACTGTTTTGACAAAATGCCCTGCGCCATCCTTCCCAACCCACTGACAGCAGGGAAAATCATCGCCAACCTTAGCAGCTATGCTCTGCAGAATTGGTTTAACAGCATCCCANGCTGCTGGCGATCCTCCCGGCATGATGCTTGGTCCTTTCAATGCTCCTTCTTCACCACCGGATACTCCGGTCCCGATATATAAGAGCCCTGCTGCTTCAACTTTTTGGGTTCGGCGGTTAGTGTCTTGGTAGTGGGAATTTCCGCCATCAATAATAATNTCACCTTGNTCCAGCAGGGGAATTAGCCTATCAATAAAATCATCCACCGGTTGACCTGCTTTGACCATCAGCATAACTTTCCGGGGAGATTTCAGTGAGCTGACAAACTCCTCCAAAGAGTAAGTTCCAATAATCTTCTTACCCTTTGCCCGCCCTTCAACAAAATCAGTAACCTTTTGGACAGTCCGGTTGTATACAGCTACCGTATATCCTCTGCTTTCCATGTTGAGAACCAGGTTCTCGCCCATTACAGCCAAGCCGATTAAACCAATATCAGCTTTAGCCATGCCCAATTCCTCCCTTGCGGTTTTGAACTATTTGATCGTATTCTCGCTTTAATAATAACGCGTCCTCTTCCAAGTTTGGACTCTCACAGATCAGCCATCCGCCTACATCGTGGTCTACCAAAGCCTGCAGCACAGCCTGGTAATTCATGTCCGATTCAGGTAAAATTAAATGCTTCTTCTCGCCTTTTGGTCCATATTCAATTCCGGACAGATGCATATGCATTTGGTCAAGGGCGGATCTGCCCAGCTCAGATTGGACAAACTCCAACACCCGGCTGATCTCATCATAAGTATTGTAAGCTCCTATACTGCGGGCATGGAGGTGAGAGAAATCTATGCAGGGATATACACCGGGTATCTCAGCGGCTAAACGCACTATTTCTTCGACAGTCCCAAACTGAGNTGGGGAACCGGTTGTTTCGGGACGAAGATGAATCTGATTACCTTCATCATCCAGTTCCCTGCGGATCTCCCATAATTCCCGCTTCACTTTCTCAAATACTTGTTCGTGATCCGTATCATGATAATAAGCAGCATGAAAGGTAACACTTTTTGCACCTGCAGCCCACCCTACACGGGCTGCTTGTAAAATCCGTTCTTTGCTGGCGGCCACTTTGTCAGATTCGCTTGAATTAAGATTTATATAATAAGGAGCGTGCACAGTTAATTCGATATGATGCTGTTCGCTTTCTGCCCGCAGTTCTTGGGCAGACCTTTCCCCCATCCGTACACCTCTCACAAACTCTATCTCCATGCATTCTAACCCTAGTTCTGCCAGCTTCTTAACTGCTGCTTTTGATGTTCTAGGTTTAGCAGATATCGGTATTCCGGCTGTGCCAATTCGTACTCTATTCAATGGTTTCCTCCTCTAATTTCCTGGAGTCCATAGTTTTTTCGTAGCTCTTTGAATTGCATCTTCTGATAAGGATTGATCTTCATCCTCATCTTCAAGTTCATATAAAGATTCCAGACTGATGGCATCACTTAGTATTTCCTGAACATCCATCATCAACTTATGAAAAGCAAATTCCGCTTCAAACAGCTCTCTGATATAGGGATTGATATTCAAGACTTCGTATAATTTCGCTAACTCCTCAGCTTGTGCCTCACTAACAGGTTTGCCTTCAAGATGCTGCTTCTGCAAACTCAACTGTTTCTTGTGGAAGTCCCTNAGCATAATTTTTGCCGCTTGATGTTTTTCGATTTCCTCTCTTGCCTGCTTTAAGCGCTGATACTCTTGGCTCGCAGCCAAGACATCTGCTAACTGTTTTGCCGCAGTCCTAACATCCACATCATCAACTCCCTTATTCAATCTGCCTTAAACATTAAACCTAAAACTGATAATGTCACCATCTTGCACAATATACTCTTTGCCTTCCAGTCGGAAAAGGCCTTTTTCTTTAACTTTTTGGATACTGCCTAACTCGATGAAATCATCATAGCTTACCACTTCAGCTCGAATAAAGCCTCGTTCAATATCAGAATGAATTTTTCCTGCCGCTTGTTTAGCATTGGTTCCTTGAGTAATAGTCCAAGCCCTAACTTCATCAGTTCCAGTTGTAAAATAAGATATCAGTCCTAAATGGGCGTATGCAGCACGGGACAGCCTTTCTATCCCAGACTCATTAATTCCCAAATCAGCCATGAACAGTGCCCTGTCTTCAGCTTCCAGCTGGCTGATCTCTACTTCCACCTGAGCGCTNACAATAATAATAGGAATACCGCGCTCTTCTGCCCAAGCCTCCAATTCATCCTGCTGCGGATAGGTATTTCTCTGCATCTGCTCTTCGTCAACATTTACTACCAATAGCAGAGGTTTCAGCGTTAGGAAGTTGTAACCTCGAATCATTTTGGCTTCATCGTCGGTGAAATCCAGCGTCCACAAAGGCAGGTCCTGCTCAAGAGCTTCCTGACATTTGGTTAAAACAGCTTTTTCCTTCTCGTAATTTTTGTTTTTAAAGCGCTCTTTTTCCAGCCGTTCCAGCCTAGTCTCCAGCAAGCTCCAGTCCGATAAAACCAATTCAGACTGGATCTGATTCAAATCCCGCATTGGTTCAATTTTACCGTCAGCAGTTGGCACCAGATCACTGCGGAAAGCCCGCAGTACCTGGACAACTGCGTCTACATCTTTGATCGCATTGAGTAGAGTGTTTTCTTTTTTATTCACGCCAACAACTAATCCNGCAACATCCACTACCTCAATGGTAGCATATGTTGTCTTCTTCGGTTGAAATATTTTTGATAATTCAGTGATCCTGGGATCAAGTACTTTTGCAATCCCGGTGTTAGCCTGAAGATTTGCTTTCAACTCTACATTAGTCAGCAGTTGAAAAAGCGTCGTTTTGCCGCTTTGTGGTAGTCCAACAATTCCGATCTTCAATCACTGCTACCTCCATTGTTCTAATTCTCAATCATTGTAACATATTTATCCAGTCCTCGCACATTCATTGTGCCAAAAATTAATAGAATCCACCATAACAAATTTCATTTGTTGATGGTGGAATTGAGTTAGCCTTGTCTTGCCTGTTATTTTGCCTCTTCGACCAGTTTAGCAGCATAAGCGGTTATCTTTTCAAATTGGCCGGCAGCTATCGCTTCTTTATCAATTAGATTGCCGCCTACACCAACGACATCCACGCCTTTAGCCCGATATTCTTTAACATTATCGATGCTCACTCCTCCTGTAGCCATCAATGTAATGTGATCCAGGGGACCAAGCACGTTCCTAAAGAAGTTTGCAGTCACAACTCCAGCTGGGAAAATCTTAATCACATCTGCACCTGCTTCACATGCCTGCTGGATTTCTGTGGGTGTCATACATCCCGGCACTACCATTCTGCCGTAACGATTACCTAATCGAATTAAGTCAACATTCAGTGTTGGTGCTACTAAAAACTGCGCTCCTGCCAACATTGCTGCCCTGCCGGTTTCAGGATCTAGTACCGTACCCGCTCCAACAGCAATATCTTTTCCCAGCGCTTTGCGGACATCCGCTATTGCTTGGAGCGCATTTTCTGTATCCATGGTAATTTCGATAGCGGTAATGCCGCCTTCAACCAGTGCTTGTGCAAGGGGCACAACTTTGCTTGTATCAAATTTACGCAGCACAGCAACTACTCTGCTCTCCATCATTTTCTCGAAAACTTCTATTTTGTACTTCATCACATAACCTCCTGTATTGTTTGCCTTTATCTTATTTTTAACAGCGCACCAATTCTAATACCATACGATTAGTTAATTAAACTGTTCTCGATTAGCCTCCATTTTCCTCCAACTTTCAAAAGCAGTCTGCGGCTCCCATCATCAAGTCCTCACTTTTTTACAACACTACCAACTGGCATTCCTCTAAATTTGGCACTATCACTCTAACACCAACAGCACATATATTTAGTTATCACAGCCATCTTATTTTAAGACAACTGTGACAACATCCTGGACATATCCATGGCAGTACATTGGTACTCAACATCATGGGGCAGTAAAGGAGAGCAGGAAAAAGCCCCGGATTTGAATACTAATCCGAGGCTTTAAAGTAAACTGTTCTCTGGCTACTAAATTTTGCCTTCTAATTTTCTTCAGTTACGATGCCTATTTCTATCTCTGCTGCGGAGGCCCATCCACCAAAACCTTGAATAGCCTCTAATCTGATCTGAGTTGCTTCAACAGGAGAAAATTCAACTACCTTTTTATCGGTATTCAACGCCCATTCCCCATGGACTAGCTCAATAAAATCCTTTCCATCGGTGCTGTACAGCAGCCGATATTCTGTGATAATACCATTTGAATTTCCGTCCTGCCTAGGCAAATAAGCTACTTGATTCACTTTCGCAAGCCTGCTTAACTTAACCGTGATAGACTGCGGCACCTTCTCGCTCCACTGAATGTGCCAAAAAGTGGCTGGATCCCCATCTACTGCATTTTTAGCTGCTTCATTAGCTTGTGATGTTTCTTCACTGGTTGCATAGGCTGTCAGTCTGACTCGCTCATTGCTGCTTTCATTTGTACACCCTGATACCAAAAGCAAAAGCACTGTGATCAGCAAAGTTGTCTTCAGCAATTTACTCACTTTCAATTCAGATCCCCCTCATAATTCTGATAATCTACAACAATTATTCATCAGCATAAAATAATTCCTTTATATTTTTATAACAATATTTAAATATGAGGGACCAATTTTTACACTTAAATCAAAAAAAATGATTAGAAAGGGAAAACCTCTTAAATGTGGATTCACCATTTAAGAGGTTTTCTCTTTCGTTAATCAGGCGACATTTCTATTTATATTTTAGATTGATTAAGTATCTACCAACTACTCTTCTTCATTAACTTCAATTGGTGTTATGCCCAGTTCTATCTCAGCAGCAGAGGCATGGCCGCCGTGGCCATCATGGACCACTAACCTAATCTCAAGAGCTTTAACAGGATCAAATTTTACTTCCTTCCATTCTTTGTCTTTTTCCCATTCACCTTCTACAATGGTTTCAAATGTCTCCCCATCAACACTGTATTGAATTTCATATTTTGTAATAGTGCCGTTCCATTCTTCATCTTGACGGGGCAGGTATCTGAATTTATGAACGTAGGCCAGTTCGCTGAGTACAATCGTAATTGACTCGGGATTTTCAGTCACATCAGTANCCCACCATTTAGTATGCCACATAGTTTCAGAATCTCCATCCAATACATTCGCTGCTNCATCATTAGCCAGATCAATTTCTTCACTACTAGCATAAGCTGTCAGGGTAATTTTCTTCTTACCGGGAGTTTTACCATCATCGGACCCACCCCCAAATAGTGTGCATCCTGTCGTAAAGACTAACAGCACAGTTAGCATCAAAATTAACCATTTCCTTACTCTCACTTTTAATACTCCTTACAATTCTAATATTTAGTACAGTTATTTCACCAAAACTATAACAAATTCCTTCCAAAAATTTAATTTGATTGTATCTAAACATAAAAACAGCCTCGTAAACGTACCTTAGTACATTTACG
>JGI24713J26584_10003125_pt1 | contig 10940 bp, 9 predicted proteins | sample BioPla4DNA1_FD_26584 | JGI IMG/M metagenome (IMG submission 26584) | reverse complement strand
AAAATCTTGTATCCCAATTATACACTGCATCTGAAAAAATAGGTGTCACATCTGCACCTTTAGCTACTAATTTTCTTATTTCAGGAATAACTGCATCAAATGTACAAAAGGATCCACATACACAAAAGCCAACCTTTAAACCCTTTAAACTCATGCTGACACCTCCAATATAGCCCTATCTATGTCGTTCTTTCTTTGAGATAATTCATCATTATTTTATAAATTATTTCAGCAGATGTCCTAGGGGCTACTATACCTGGCAATCCAAGATCTAAGCTTGCTTTAATCCCCAATTCCTTTGCTGCATCAAAGTCCACTCCTCCAGGATAAGAAGAAACATCAATTATGACTGCCCTTTTGTTAATCTTGGTTAATTTCTCCTTATCCAAAATTAAATGAGGAATGGTATTAAAGATAATATCCTGGTTATGAAGGACTGTTTCTAGATTCTTTAAATGTATTTGTTCATAACCATTTTCTATAATCCAAGATAAATCCTCGTCTTTTCTTGCTTCAACTGTTACTTTGGCTCCTATACCTTTTAACATCCTAGACAGGCTTTTGCCTATTCTGCCATATCCCAGCACCAATACCTTTGATCCATGGATTGTAATATCAGTCATCTCCATGGCTCTTTGTATGGCACCTTCAGCTGTAGGTATAGCGTTTAAGATGGCAAAGGATTCTTCTTGAGTTATATCAAGATAATTTAAATCTTTGATACGAGCAAATTGCTCAAACTCTTTATCTGCCTTTCCTAATATGACCCAAGGCTTATTAATTTCCAAATATTCCTCAATTTCCTTTAATGATATAATCATACTGGCCTGTTTTATGTTTAGTTTTCCTGCTTTATTTTTATAAGGAATTGGTAAGATAAGTACATGGCAATCAAAAAAATTGGAACATAAATTTTCATATAATTTTATTCTTTTATTTTCTAAACTTTCAAATCCCAACGCCTTAACATCATGACCACTATCAAAAAGTATATTCATCAAGTGGACTTGACGCATATCACCGCCTAGAACTGAAAAGATCACTTTAATCCCCACCTAAAACCTTTAATTTAATACCATAATATGAGATATACTAATATAAAGTGCAAAAAAAAAGAGAGGCGCAAACGCCTCTCTTGGTATAGTAATATGCTTTCATACAGTATATTTTAGAAAATTCCTTGTATTTTTTCAGTTAGATCCTCTCTAGAAACTATTGCTATAGTGGCTTTTCCTTTTTTAAATATTTGATCACATAACTCGTATACATTTTCCAAAGATACACTGTCGATCTTAGAAAGTACTTCATCAGGAGTCAATATTCTTCCTAATAAAAGCTGATTTTTCCCTATAGCTGTCATACGACTACTAGTACTCTCCAGTCCCAAGATATAATTTCCCTTTAGCTGTTCTTTAGCCATTGAAAATTCCTCTTGAGTAATGTCCCTATTTTTGATAGATTTTATCTCCTCAGCAATAATAGAAACTACTTGTGCTGTATGACAGGATTTAATGCCTGCATATATGGTAAATAATCCTCCATGAACATAGCTGGATGGATAAGAATACACAGAATATGCTAAACCTCTATCTTCCCTTATTTTTTGGAACAACCTGGAGCTCATCCCTCCACCAAATAAATTATTAAACACCATAAGAGGGTATATTGAATCGTGACCCAAGGGTAGCCCTGGATAGCCAATGCAGAGATGAGTTTGTTCAATATCTTTATATTTATAAAATATACCACTATTGGGCTTGGACATATTAAGCTGTTTACCATTACTTTTAGGCTTGCTCCAATGTCCCAAGTATTTGTCCAGAAGTGAAATTAGCTCTTTATCATCAAAATTGCCAGCTACAGACACTACTAGATTATTGGGAATATAGAACTCATTAAAGTATTTCAACAATCCTTCCCGAGTAAAATTTTTGATGTTTTCTGATGTACCAAGAATTGGTTGTCCCAAGGGATGGGAACCATAAAATTTGCTATGTAGTAGCTCATACACTACATCATCAGGAGAATCTTCATACATCGATATTTCCTCTAATACTACTCCCTTTTCTTTATTAAGTTCTTCCTCATCAAATATAGAGTTTAGTACCATATCCGATAATAGTTCTATTGCCAGTTCCAGATGCTCGTCTATTACCTTTGAATAAAAGCAAGTACATTCTTTGGCTGTAAAAGCGTTTAATTGACCTCCAACAGCCTCAAGAGTTTGAGCAATTTCCTTAGCTGTTCTATTTTTGGTTCCCTTAAATAACATATGTTCTATAAAATGAGATAAACCATTTTGTCCATTATCCTCATATATGGATCCAGCTTTAAACCATAATCCAATAGAAATTGATCTAAAATGGGGTATTTTTTCGGCAACTACTTGTACGCCATTTTTTAATTCATATCTTTTGTACATTATCTCCTTCACCTTTCATACAATAAAAGTACTTATATTATCATACTAAGGTAAAACATCCGAAACTTTACCTATTTCGAAACCCTTAGCCCTTAATTGGTCTATTATTGTAGGAAGGGCTTCAACTGTATCTTCTACTGGATGCATAAGTATGATTGCCCCATTATGGGGATTTTTTAAAACTCGATTAGTAATTACTTGAGCTCCTTCCCTTCTCCAATCAATAGTGTCAATGCTCCACATAATGGTTTTATAGCCCAGGGAATCTGCAGCTTTCAAAGTTGTATTATTAAACTCTCCGTATGGTGGAGCAAATAGTACAGTTTTCACCCCTGTTAATTCATATATAATATCTTCTGTTTGACTGATTTCTTTTCGATTTTCATCAAAACTTAATTGACTATGATGCTTATGATAATAACCGTGGTTTCCCAATTCATGGCCTTCTCTTACCATTTGCTGGAGTAAATCAGGATTATCACTTGCCCATTCTCCTCCAATAAAAAACGTAATCTTTATCCCTTTTTCGCGAAAAATATCTAGCATTTGAGGGATATATTCTGTCCCCCATACCACGTTACATGCAAAGGAGACCATAGCTTTGCTTTCGTCTCCTTTATAAATTGGTTGAGGGACAGAGATTATGTTAAAGACTTTCTGGCTATTGGTCTTATAAAGTACTACAATCATTAAGGTAATAACCACTATTAATATAGCTAAATAAACAAAACTTTTCTTTTTAAAGGGAATATATATAACTTTCATATATTTTGCCTCCAATATTAAATACTAAAGCATAAACAGACCTATTCTATAGGTATTCTTGGTAGGCAAATATATGATAAAAAAACATAAACTTAAAAAAGTTTATGTTTCTTAATTAGTTTCTTCTGGAATTTCTTTTGAAGGTTCTTTCTCTAGATTTATCATCTCTTTTTCTTTTTCCATCCCTATCTAGATCTTTGTCTTCAGGTGGAGGCAAAACATCCTTTCTAGAAAGATTTATTCTTCCCTGTTCATCTATGTCCGTAACCTTGACTGTAATTTCATCTCCTACCTTTACCACGTCTTCTACCTTTGCCACTCGATCATGAGATAGCTTAGAAATATGCACTAAACCTTCTTTGCCTGGTAATAACTCTACAAAAGCTCCAAAGTTAGCTATTCGCATTACTTTTCCTTGATAAATCTCCCCAACCTCTACTTCTTTGGCAATATTCTCAATCATCTCAATAGCTTTTTGGGCATCCTCTTGATTTGGTGAATAGACAAAAACATGTCCATCATCTTCAATTTCTATCTTAACACCAGTTTCGGCAATAATTCCGTTAATTACCTTTCCACCAGGTCCAATAACGTCTCTAATCTTTTCTGGATCAATGGTAGTAGAGATAATTTTCGGCGCATAGGGAGATAATTCTTTTCTAGGTTCACTAATACAATCCAACATCTTCTGCATTATAAACATGCGACCTTCTCTTGCTGCTGCTAGGGCATTGGCTAGGATTTCCTTATCTATCCCCTTAATCTTTATATCCATTTGTATTGCAGTAATCCCTTTTTCAGTTCCTGCTACCTTAAAGTCCATATCTCCTAAGAAGTCTTCTATACCTTGTATATCTGATAAGATAGCTACTTTACCTGTATCCTCGTCTTTTATAAGACCCATGGCTATACCTGATACTGGTGCTTTTATAGGCACCCCTGCATCCATTAAAGCCAATGTACTTCCGCAAACACTAGCCATAGAGGTAGAACCATTTGAGCTCATAACTTCTGAAACCAAACGAATTGCATAAGGAAAATCATCTACACTGGGAATTATGGGTTCTAAAGCTCTTTCTGCCAAAGCACCGTGACCTATTTCTCTTCGGCCTGGTCCTCTTATTGGCCGAGTTTCCCCAACGCTGTAAGGGGGAAAATTGTAATGATGCATATAACGCTTGCTTTCTTCTTCCCAAAGTCCATCTAATACTTGTACATCTGCCATAGGTCCAAGAGTGCATACAGTTAGAACATGGGTTTGTCCTCGCTTAAAGAATCCTGAACCATGAGTTCTAGGTAGTAATCCAACTTCACATGAAAGAGGTCTAATCTCAGACAACTCACGACCGTCTACTCGAACACCCTCATCGAGTATCATGCTTCTAACTACTTCTTTCTTGATATTTTCTAAAACATTTATAATGTCTTTTTCCTGTTCTGGATATTCCTCAGCAAAATGCTCCAGAACTTCCTTTTCAACCTTTGCTAAGTTTTCATCCCTGGTTTGTTTTTCAATAGCTTTGACAGCTTCTTTTATTTTATCAGTAGCCAACTCCCTTACTTTCGATTCTAAATCGTTATCTATCTCTTCCACTACAACTTCTATTTTTTCCTTGCCTACTTCTTCAACAATTTTTTCTTGGAATTCAACCAACTTTTTAATATGTTCATGAGCGAACATTATGGCCTCTAGCATTTGCTCTTCTGGGATTTCATGGGCTCCAGCTTCCACCATCATAATAGCGTCTTTTGTTCCAGATACTATTAAGTCCATCAAGCTTTTCTCCCTTTGGCTTGAAACAGGATTGATTACAAACTCGCCATCTACTAAACCTACCGCTACTGAACCAGTTGGCCCCATAAACGGCAAGTCTGAAATGGACAAAGCTATTGAAGAACCTAGCATAGCAAATACTTCTGGTGGATAATCGGGATCTACCGATAGAGGCATGGCAACTATCTGTACATCATTTCGAAATCCTTCAGGAAATAGTGGTCTTATGGGCCTATCTATAAGTCTAGATATTAGTATAGCTTTTTCTGTTGGACGTCCTTCTCGTTTAATGAACCCGCCAGGAATTCTACCTACAGCATATAGTTTTTCTTCAAAATCTACAGTAAGAGGAAAAAAGTCAATTCCTTCTCTTGGTTCTTTTGAACCAGTAGCAGACACAAATACCACTGTATCACCACATCTTACGGTACATGCGCCATTTGCTTGCTCTCCAAACCTGCCTATTTCTACAGTTATGGTAGCACCAGCCAATTCTGTAGAATAAACCTTATAATCCATCCTCTAATTCTCCTTTCAGAATTACCTTGTTATCTATAAAGTTTATATTTTAGTATTCCCACCATTTAATAAAACAACGCATAGTTGCAATTATGTATTGAACTACTCAATTAGAACAAAGGAGCGGACTTACCCGCTCCAAGTTTTACTTTCTTAATCCTAATTTTTCTATAATTGCCCTATATCGCTCAATATCTTTTTTCATCAAATAGTTGAGCAGTCCTCTTCTTTGACCAACCATCTTTAATAGTCCACGTCTTGAATGATGATCCTTTTTATGGATCTTTAGATGTTCATTAAGATGGTTAATTCGCTCAGTAAGAATAGCTATTTGAACTTCAGGTGATCCAGTATCTCCATCATGGAGTTTATATTGTTCGATTATCTGAGCCTTTCTTGCCTTATCCATAAGCCGTTTTCACCTCCTCAATAATAGGTACCCCCACGATCCTAGTAAAACGCTGGAGGAGCGTTTTACCAAGAAAATGGTTGAGTAACTTTTTATTACCTTGTTATTTTATCATATTCATTGAAATTTGTAAATGTAGTTTTTAGCCCATTGTACATCATTGGTTATTTGATTCTTTAAATCTTCCATATTTGTAAATTTTATTTCATCTCTTATCCGCTTGAGAAATTCTAGCTTAATCCTGGCCCCATATAGATCTTTGTTATAATTCAGTATATAAGTTTCTATAAACAATCCTTCATTATTAAAGGTTGGATTGGTTCCTACATTGGTCATTCCCCAATGATAAAGGCCGTCNACTATTACCTTAGTAAGGTAAATCCCATTTTTAGGAATGATTTTGCGGGCATCAAATTCAAGATTGGCGGTTGGATAGCCTAATTTTCTGCCCCTACCAAAGCCATGGACTATTCTTCCACTAATGGAATAAGGGATTCCAAGGTACATAGAAGCCTTCTCCACATTTCCTTCTTTAATTAGAGTTCGTATTAAGGTACTACTTATTATTTCACCACCAAGAGATAAGGGTGGAATTACTACCACTTCATATCCATATTTATGACTAAGCTTTTCTAATAGCTTGGTATCTCCACTTCCTAAATATCCAAATCTAAAATCATATCCAACTACAATATATTTTATATTGTAGTTTTTTATAAGCATATATTCTATAAAGTCTTGTGGGGACATAGATGCCAGTTTTCTATCAAAAGGATTCAGAACTAAGAAATCAATATCAAACCTATTAAACTTAGAAATTTTTTCTGGTATGGTCATGATCCTAGCTGGAGCTTTTTCAGGATTTAATAGCTCAATTGGATTATTTAAAAAAGTATAAACTAAACTACGACAACCAAGAGAATTTTGGATATACNTAAGTTGTTTAAGTAACATCTGATGACCAATATGTATTCCATCAAAGGTTCCCAAAGCAACAGCGATGGGATCGTTTAAACTATGTTGTTTATCAATATTAAAAACTACTTGCATTTTCTTTCCTAGACCAAAACCTTTCTCATTTGAATTTTTTCTTCATGGTTTATATATCCTAATCCTATAAATTGATTCTTACAATATACTCTTAGCAATTCGCCTTGGGATATATTGTTTATATCCGAGGCGACCGAATCTAGATTAATTATATTACCATTAATGGCTTTCGCATAACTATGGTCCTTTAATACAATAGATTTAAATTTAGATAATGCTTTATCTATAGGCATTAAAATATTATTTATTCTTTGCTGCATTAATGCATCCTTTACCTCCTGTAGAGTAAAGCTATTTTCCACTGTAAATGCCCCACTGGATGTTCTAATTAGAAAAGACATATAGGCTCCACAACCTAAATCCTGTCCTATATCTCTAACAAGAGATCTAATATATGTACCTTTGGTACAGGCTACCTCAAAAAAAATCTCATTTGGGGGATAATATTCTAGTATTTTATTTTCATAAATTTCTATAGATCTTGGCGGTACTTCTATTTCTTGTCCCTGCCTAGCTAATTCATATAAACGTTTACCTCTATATTTCCTAGCTGAATACATAGGGGGCTTTTGCAGTAATTTACCTTGGTATTTTTTAAAAACTTCTTCTATGCTGGTAAAATGAGGAATGGCAGGGCTTTGATTAGTTATTCTACCGTCGGCATCCAGAGTGTCTGTTTCTACCCCTAGGACTAGTCCCCCTCTATAGGTTTTATTATCTTCCATGATATAGTCCACAATTTTTGTAGCTTTACCAACACATATCACCAGTACTCCAGCTGCATTGGGATCTAGAGTACCGGCATGGCCAACCTTTTTTTCTTTCAGTAATTTTCTTAGATAAACTACAACATCACTAGATGTCATTCCCGGGGGTTTTAAAACATTTATAACTCCATTCAATCCCATCACTACTCCTTAAAGTACGAATCTATTACTTTCATTAATTCTTCCTGGGCTTGAATGAGAGGTAAATTAATAGTACACCCAGCAGCTCTCTTATGTCCTCCACCACCAAATTCTTGGGCCAAAAGGCTCACATCTACTATAGATTGGGAACGAAGACTTACCTTGATGGTTGAATCATCAACTTCCCGAAGCAAGGCAGCCAACTCCACCCCCGTAATATCCTTTGCATATTGGATAATGCCACTGGAATGCTCCTCAATAGCACCAGTCTTGTCCATCATTTCCTGAGTAATGTGCATTATAGCAACTTTTCCATCATGATATATCTCTAATGAATTTATCGCCTGACCCAAAAGCCTAACCCACTCCAGAGCATGATTATTAAATAGCAGGTTGGATAATTGGACCACATCCGCTCCCCATTCAATGAGGTTAGCAACAATTCTATGGGTTGTAGGCGTTGTGTTACTAAAGGAGAATCTTCCCGTATCAGAAACAATAGCAGTATACAATGCTTCAGCAATACTCTTATTAGGTTCAATGTCTAGTAGGGTTATTAGCTTGTATATTATCTCTCCTGTGGCTGATGCTTCTTCGTCTACTACATTTATATTAGCAAATAAAGTATTGCTTACATGATGATCAATATTGGCTGATCTAATTGCCTTATCCATTATGGGAGCGCATGTACCCATTCTTTCAGGATCACTACAGTCTAAGGATATAACCAAATCATAGCTTTTTGTTGATTGATCCGGCTTTGTTACTCTATTAATTCCGTCTAAGAAATCGAACATACTGGGAACCATATCCTGGCAATATACATCTACCAGTTTTTCCATTTTATCTAAAGCATGCATAAGGGCAATTGTGCTACCGATAGCATCACCGTCAGGGTTAATATGGGTTATCAAGGCTATGGAAGAGCTTTGAATTATTGATTGTACAATATCATTCATTTTCGTTGGCATTCCTCTGTTCTCTTGTGACTTCCATAATTTTTTTACTAATATCCACACTATATTCGATGGAGGTATCTAACATAAAACTAAGCTCTGGAATATACCTGATAGTAAGAACTCTTCCTAATTCCTTCCGAATAAACCCTGCAGCTCTAGTTAGCCCTTCTATAGTAGATGTTTTTTCTTGTTCGTTGCCTAATACGCTAACATATACCTTGGCATAGCGCAAATCTCTGGCCACATCAACACGTAAAATAGAGGCCATTGGTGAGATACGGGGATCTTTTACATCTTCTCGAATAATCCTACTTATTTCCTTTTTGATCTCCTCAGATATTCTATCTAATCTCTGATGTCTCACAATCTCCACCTGCTTTTCTATATTATCTTAAACACTATCTCTTAATCTCTTCCATTATGGATACTTCAATTACATCTCCTACTTTTATATCATTGAAGTTTGCCAAGCCTATACCGCATTCGTAACCAGATGCTACTTCCCTCACGTCGTCTTTAAAGCGTTTTAGAGAATCAATACTACCTTCGTAAATGACAATACCGTCACGAACTAAACGGGCATCTCCATTTCTAATAATTTTACCATCGGTGACATAGCATCCAGCCACAACACCTATTCCAGAAATCCTAAAGGTTTCTCTTACTTCCGCATGACCTACTATTACCTCTTTGTATTCGGGCTCCAGCATTCCTTTCATAGCTGCTTCTATGTCTTCTATAGCATTGTAAATTACCCTATAAAGCCGTATATCAATATTTTCTTTTTTCGCCAACTCATTGGCACCTGCAGAAGGTCTGACATTAAAACCAATTATTATAGCATTGGATGCTGAAGCTAACATGATGTCTGATTCGTTTATGGCTCCCACAGCACCGTGTATGGTGCGAACACGTACTTCGTCATTTGATAATTTTTCAAGAGATTGTTTAAGTGCCTCTACAGATCCATGTACGTCTGCCTTTATAATTAAGTTCAGATCTTTAATTTCGCCCTCTTTTATTTTACTAAACAGGTCGTCTAAAGATAATTTTGAGGATGCTTTAATCTGCTGTTCTTTTAACTTCTCCTTGCGTTCTTCTGCTACCTGTTTAGCTAATTTATCATCTTCAACACAGTACATAATATCTCCTGCTTCGGGCACTTCAGATAGTCCCAGTACTTGAACAGGATTAGAGGGACCTGCTTCTTTAAGCCTTTTACCTGTATGATCCATCATGGCTCGTACTCTGCCATATGCTGTACCAGCAACTATGGAATCTCCTATCTTTAGAGTTCCATTTTGAACTAATACTGTAGCAACTGGACCCCGGCCCTTGTCTAACTCAGCTTCTATTATAGTTCCTTTAGCCCGACGGTTGGGGTTTGCCTTTAATTCTTGCATTTCAGCAACCAGTAGCACCATCTCTAATAATTCATCAATACCCTGTTTGTGCAGTGCTGAAACAGGAACAGCAATGGTGTCTCCTCCCCATTCCTCTACCACTAAACCATGCTCCGTTAGCTCTTGTTTTACTCTTTCTGGATTTGCACCAGTAACATCAATCTTATTTATAGCAACTATAATAGGTACCCCGGCTTCTTTGGCATGGTTTATAGCTTCTACAGTTTGAGGCATAACTCCATCGTTAGCTGCTACCACCAATATAGCAATATCCGTTACTTGGGCACCTCTAGCTCTTAAAGAAGTAAAGGCTTCATGTCCAGGCGTATCTAAAAAGGTAATGGGCTTTCCATTTACATTTACAGTATAAGCACCTATATGTTGAGTTATTCCACCAGCTTCTTGTGCTGTAACATTAGAACTTCTAATTGCATCTAATAGAGATGTCTTACCGTGATCTACGTGTCCCATAACAGTTATTATAGGAGGACGAGGCTCTAATGTAGAAGGATCATCTTCTACATCTTCTTCTATTAACATTTCCTCAAAGCTCTTAGAAGCCTTTTGTTCCAACTCTATTCCAAATTCTGAAGAAACTATGGCTGCCGTTTCATAATCTATATCTTGGTTTATGGTAGCCAAAATTCCCATACTCATTAACTTTTTCATAATTTCAGTTGCAGGTATTCCAATTTTTTCTGATAATTCTTTTATAGATATTACTTCGCCCA
>JGI24713J26584_10003122_pt1 | contig 10953 bp, 13 predicted proteins | sample BioPla4DNA1_FD_26584 | JGI IMG/M metagenome (IMG submission 26584) | reverse complement strand
TATTTTATGTTGACTGGCCTTGTCGGCTACGATTCATTATTATAGTACATGCTTTTGAGAATGTCAACTACTTTTTTAAAAAAATTATTTTATGGTCAATTATTGTATTAAAACCTAGAATTCATAAGCTAATTTAAATTAACTAGTATTATTCTTAACTATAATCAGCAGCTCATTACAAACTTTTTTAGTCAGTAAAATTATATATGATTTTTTTCTATGTTTTTTTATCTATTATATATATTCAATTATATAATGAATTTATTAGAAGATGACAAAAAACATTTTATTCTTGCAAATATTTACAAGTGATGATAATATAGATAAAGTTATTAAGAGATATAGGTTCTGGGGGTTTTATAATATGGAGTCGTTTTTAGGATTTATTGAGGTAATGAAAAAGGAATTAATAGTATTTTTTACTGCGGCTCTCCCTGTTATAGAGCTTAAAGGGGCCATGCCCGTTGGGGTAGGCATGGGACTTAGCCTCACTGAATCCTTTGTTGCCTCTTATTTAGGCTCCATATTGCCAGTACCCTTTTTATTGTTTTTCCTAAAGCCTATTATGGCATTTTTAAGACACACTAAGATACTGGCACCTATTGCCAATTGGATAGAAAGGCGTGCTGAGAAAAAAGGAAAGACAGTAAGAAAGTACAGCTTGTTAGGACTCTTTATTTTTGTAGCAGTACCCCTTCCCACCACTGGAGTGTGGACAGGATCAGCTATAGCGTCCTTTTTAGATATTAGGATAAAGCATGCTTTTCCTGTTATAGCTCTAGGCAATTTAGTGGCTGGACTTATTATAATGGCCTTAACTTATCAGATATTCTAGGATAGCTATACCAGCTTATTACATTGACTCAAGCTTTTTCATGTGTTATATTATAAAAAATAAATATAGTTTTCCTTATCAAGAGAGGTGGAGGGATGGGCCCGATGAAACCCGGCAACCAGTCCTGTGGACCAGGTGCCAATTCCCACAGAACAGTTAGTTCTGAGAGATGAGGGTATTTATTCGATATAAATGGCCCTCTTTTGTGAGGGCTTTTTCATTTTATACTTTTTTAAACTTAAGGAGGACAAAAGAAAAATGTGTAAAAAATTGTTTACCTCAGAATCAGTGACCGAAGGACATCCAGATAAGGTATGCGATCAGATTTCCGATGCCATACTGGACGCAATACTGGAGAAGGATCCTACAGCCAGGGTGGCTTGTGAAACTGCTGTTACCACTGGACTGGTATTGGTCATGGGCGAAATTAGCACCAAGTGCTATGTAGATATACCAAAAATCGTTAGACAAACTGTAGCAGAAATTGGATATACAAGGGCCAAGTATGGCTTTGATGCCGAAACCTGTGCTGTCCTAACTTCCATAGACGAGCAGTCTCCTGATATAGCCATGGGAGTAGATCTTCCCCTAGAGGCAAGAGAGGGTGCTTATGAAGATGAGATTGAGGCAATAGGAGCAGGAGATCAGGGAATAATGTTTGGATTCGCCTGCAATGAGACTCCAGAACTTATGCCCCTTTCCATCTCTTTAGCCCATCAATTAACCTTAAAGCTGTCCCAGGTGCGTAAAAATGGCACCCTTCCATATCTAAGGCCTGATGGCAAATCCCAGGTGACAGTGGAGTATGATGGAGATAAAGTGGTTAGGGTGGACACCGTTGTTATTTCAACTCAGCATAGGGAAGATGTAGATCAAGAGACCCTTCAAAAAGATGTTATAGAGCATGTAATAAAGCCTGTTATTCCAGGAGATCTAATGGATGAAAACACCAAGCTCCTTATAAACCCCACAGGCAGGTTTGTGGTAGGTGGTCCTCAAGGAGACTCTGGACTAACAGGACGAAAAATTATCGTGGATACCTATGGAGGACACGGACGTCATGGCGGCGGAGCCTTTTCCGGAAAGGATCCAACAAAGGTAGACCGCTCTGCATCCTATGCCGCCAGATATGTTGCCAAGAATATTGTAGCAGCTGGTCTGGCAGACAAATGCGAAATTGGACTAGCCTATGCTATAGGCGTGGCAAAACCTGTATCTATCTTAGTCGAGACCTTTGGTACCGGTAAGATCTCCGATGAGGCTATTATAGAGCTAATAAATAAAAACTTTGATCTAAGGCCCGCAGCTATTATAAGGGATCTGGACCTAAGAAGGCCAATATACCGCCAGACAGCAGCATATGGACATTTTGGCAGAAAGGATATTGAGCTTCCTTGGGAAAAGACCGATAAGGCTGAGCTGCTGAAAGAGCAAGCCAAAGAATACAAGTAAGGCCCTAGCCTCATAAATCACCTTTTACTATACATGTGCGTATTATAAATCAGAGAAGCAATCTGATTTATAGGGAGTGAGGCTTATGTACTTGCCTACATATATGGCCGTTTCACTTTGGATATTCGCACTATTTGGGGTTATCTGCCTAATTATCAGGGTGATTATGGGGTATAGATGGAAAGGTCCCAATGGAAAAGGCCAGTACAGTATAATTATTTCAGCTAGGAATCAGCAGGAAACCATAGAAGGCCTCATTAGGGGCTTTATCTTAAAGTCAGGTATTGATGGACAAGAGGACGCCCTGTTTAACGTAGTACTTATAGACGGGGATTCCTCTGATGATACACCAGAGGTTATGCGCAGGCTGGCAGATGAATATACTTTTGTAAAATTTATCAATCCTGAAGAGCTTCATCTATATTTAAAAGGATTTTGGCATAAAAGAAATTAGGCTAGTGGATATAGCAGATATTAAAGAAGGTATAGAAGATTTAAATATTAAAGAGTTAAAGGAACCTGAAAGTAAAAGAACATAAAGTGCAAAGCCTGGGAAATTTAAGTTCCAGACAATGTAAAGGATTGGTAATTATAAAAGGTAAGATAATATATAATATATGATAGGAAATATAAAGAACAAATATAAATAGGATTAAAAAGCATAATAGGATAATCATAAAGCTATACAGGGGCAAGTTGTGCTTCGAAAACAATTTCGCCGAGTATACAGCTGCTATCCTAAAAAAGAGGTCGAGGAATTATATCCTCGATTTTTTCTTTTTTGGCCCTTTTTTATATGCTGAAAATGGTTGTACAACACAAAAGGCGAGGACCGGTCCTCCGTATGGAGGAAAGTTATGGATTATCTATACAAGGATCTGGTAGAAAAGGCAAGGAATGGCGATAAAAGGGCTATGGAAGAATTGCTAGGAAAGCTTAAGCCTTTAATCTATTCAGCCATAAGACGCTACAGCAAAGGGGGTGACATAGAGGATTTGTATCAGGATGCATGTGTTATTCTTCTAGAGGCGGTTAGGGATTTTGACGAGGAAAGAAAAGTTCCCTTTCTGGCCTTTGCAAAAAGTAGGATATATTACGGAATCTATAACTTAACTAGAAAAACCACCTATGAAGTATCAATAGATGAACCTCTATGGGAGGAGGGACAAGCCCTGCTGGATCAGCTGGAGGATACCGGCCAGGTTGTTGAGGAAAGGGTGGCTAGGCTTGAAGTTATAAAAAACCTGAAACAGGCCATGGAAGGCTTAACTCAAAAGCAAAGGGAAGTTATTTATGACCATTACTTTTGCGGCAAAAAACTTAAGGATATTGCAATAGATCGTGGTGTCCACTACAAAACAGTGCTTGGTCTTAAGAATAGAGCTATTAAGGAGCTATATAAGCATCTGAAAGAATTTGGATATATTAATTAAGCAATTGTGCTATACCGGTTTCCTACTGGTATTAAAATTCTATATTAATCATAGACGAGAACTGTTGACGATGACCACTGTTGAACTATCACTATATCACATATCCTTTTTTAGATCTATTTCCTATCTATTAAGTGAAAGCCAAACACACAGGCTTAAATAACACCAGGGAAAGGAGGGAAATGTGATGGCTTTAGTGCTTAATCACCTAGACTCCCGTCTTCAAATCCAGCTAAATCTTGGAGTTAATGAGCAAGGCAGGGAGATTACTAGAACCAAGACCTTCAATCGTATCAACAGCCATGTCAGCGATGAGGATCTTTATGAAGCAGCAACAGCCTTGGCAAGTCTTCAGGAACATCCTGTAATCGCTATCCGCAGGAGTTCCAATGTAGAGTACGATGAAGAATAATGACAAAAAATCTAGAGGGAAGGAGGTGAAAAAGAGTGGATAAAGTATTGCAGATGAACTTTAGGACAGGAGTAGGCAGAAACATGAGGATATCTCTAGAGGATCCCAGGGAGGACATAACCGCAGAAGACATTAAGGCAGTTATGAATCTAATAATCTCCAAAAATATCTTCAATGTGGAAGGGGGATTGGCAGATATCGCCAGCGCCTATATAGTAACTACTCAAACACAGCAGGTGGCCTTTGAATAGGTGCTTAAATATGGAAGGGAGGTGCATGGCACCTCCCTTTAATGTTAGAAAGGTGGTGAAATAATGGAACAGATGCTGGGATTTGTGGCTAACCTAGGTTTCCCTATTGTTGTATCAGTATATCTACTGGTGCGTATTGAAAACCGTATGGAAAGCCTTACAGAATCCATCCATCAGCTGGCCCAGGCAGTAGCTGCTTTAAAGCAATAGGGACATATTTGTCCCTATTGACACGAACATATGTTCGGGTTATAATAATTGCAACGTCATTTTTTACAATAGAAGAATAAGCAAAGAAAGCGAGGGGGGATATACATGGAAAGAAAATGGAGGCGGGATATAAATAGTTGGATAAATAAGGGGATATATGGTTTAGTGCCCATATACCATAAAGATGGCGGGAACTATACCAAGCTAATTTTTGAAAGTGATCCCCCTATTTTAGTAGAGAAGCGAGTACAAACAGTGGTAGTAAGATTTGCGGCTTTTTTTCAGAAGGATATAAGGCTGATTAGGCAGCAGGCTCGTGAAATTACAGGTCAGCGCAGCATGAATCCTTTGCCAATCACTTTGGACATCATATTGGTACCCTTTAAAATGCGAAAACCCATAGGCAAGGATGACGGTGCAGTAGGGTATATACTAAGCAATGCTATTGAAAAAGTTGTTCAGGCTAGGGATGAAGTTAGGGTTCTTTTAAAGAACGGACAATACTGCAGTGTACTTGACACCTATCTAACTGCGCAGCATCACATTGGCTACGCCCATCAAATTTATTACCATCTATTGCAGGAGTCTAGCACAGGAAATTTTAATACCTACGGCTTATGTCGAGAATGTGCTCAAGTTTATAATCACCCCATAACCAAGGGAGATGTTGTTGCCTTATCTAGAAATATAGAAGAATTGGTTGCTAAACTTGATAGGCTGCAAAAGAGATAACAATTTATATAATATATTAGGGTGAAAAAATGTTATATTAAAATTGACATGGAAGCAGCTATTCTTTCAATAGTATAATATTGAAGAGATAAAGAAAGAACTGGATCAGAATTATACGAAAATTCTAATATAAATGCTGCGTTTCGGTATTGACGAATTATAACTAAATGATGTATAATCTCATACAATAAATTTATATCCTGTTTAAAGACTATGAACGAGAAAAGTAAACTTACCTTCGAACCTACAGCGAGTCGGAGATAGTGGGAGTCCGGCGGGGAGAGGTTAGTTGAAGTTCTCTCGGGAGTTGCAAGCTGAAGGATTTTATCTGGTAGGCTTAGACGGTGGCCTTCGCCGTTATTGGAAGGGGGATATGGCATCTCTTATTAGAGATAAGTATCCTTAATGAGTGGGCTATTTTTATAGCCAATTTAGGTGGTAACGCGGGAATAACCTCTCGTCCTATAGTTTAGGATGAGAGGTTTTTAGTTTATAAAGAATAAATTTTTTAGAAAGAGGGGAAAGAACCATGATTATAGTTATGAAAGCAGGGGCAACCCAAAAACAAATTGAAGCCGTTGAAAAGCAGCTGCAGCAGCTAGGTTTTCGTACTCATCCCATATACGGCGAAGTAAAGACAGTTATAGGTGCTATTGGGGATAAAAGGCTGGTTAAGGCCAACAGTATTGTCCATATGGAAGGTGTGGAAAGCATAGTGCCTATAATGAGTCCTTACAAACTAGTAAGCCGTGAGCTTATCAACGAAGATACTATAATTGATGTGGACGGAGTGTCTATTGGAGGCAATGAACTGGTTGTTATGGCAGGACCCTGTGCTGTAGAGAGTGAAAAGCAGCTTATGGAAGTGGCAGTAAAGGTCAAGGAAGCGGGAGCCCAAATCTTAAGAGGCGGAGCATACAAGCCTAGAACTTCTCCTTATTCCTTCCAAGGCTTAGAAGAGGAAGGATTAAAGCTGCTGGCTAGTGTGGGCAAAGAAACTGGCCTTAAAATAGTAACGGAAGTAGTAGACACAAGGGATGTGGAGCTGGTCAGCCAATATGCAGACATACTTCAGATAGGGGCTAGGAGCATGCAGAACTTCAGGCTCCTTAGCGAATGTGGTAAGGCGGCAAAACCAGTACTATTAAAGCGCGGATTATCAGCCACCATAGAGGAATGGCTTATGGCGGCGGAATATATACTGTCTGAAGGCAATCCTAATGTCATCCTATGCGAAAGGGGAATTAGGACCTTTGAAACTGCTACCAGGAACACCTTGGATATAAATGCTATTCCTGTGGTAAAGGAGCTTTCTCATCTACCCATAATAGTTGATCCCAGCCATGCCACAGGAAATTGGAGATGGGTAGAAGCAGTAGCCAAGGCCGCCATAGCAGCCGGTGCCGATGGGCTTATGATAGAAGTTCATCCTGATCCCAGCAGTGCCTCCAGCGACGGACCTCAGTCATTAAAACCCGAAAAATTTGCAGATCTCATGAAAGTACTAAAACCTGTAGCCCAGGCTGTTAATCGTACAATCTAAATGGCGGAAAAGAATGCTGAAGCTAAGATTTTGTGATATAATTTTTATGCACAATATGAGCGTTTATTCGGATACTTGTTAGGATGAAAAGATAGTGGAGGACTATTGATGGCTGAGGTTATAGGAGTTATTGAAGAAATAGTATTTAGAAATGAAGATAATGGTTTTACAGTATTGGATCTTGTTAATGAAGCTGATGGCACTTTGGTAACGGCCATAGGCAATATACCCTATGCTGTGGAAGGGGAGCGGGTAAGGATAACTGGGGAGTGGTCTGTCCATCCAGATTATGGGGAGCAGATTAAAATACAAAACTATGAAACTGCCACTCCCACAAGCCTAGAGAGCTTAGAGAGGTACTTAGCCTCAGGGCTTATTAAGGGAGTTGGGCCTTCCACGGCCAAAAGGCTAGTTGAACATTTTGGCCTGGACACCTTGGATATAATTCAGTTCTATCCTGACCGGCTCACCGAAGTGCCTGGAATAGGGGCAAAAAAAGCTGAAACCATTGCAGCTTCCTTCTATGAACAAAAGGAAGTCAGGGAAGTTATGATGTTTTTACAGTCCCATGGCATCTCCACTAACTTTGCTGTAAAAATATATAAAATATACGGCGAGCAAACCATTCCTATTCTAAAGGAAAACCCCTACCGCATGGCTCAGGATGTGGTGGGTATTGGCTTTAAGACTGCGGACAAGATTGCCCGCAGTATGGGCATTGAATTGGATTCCCCTTATAGGGTTATGGCAGGAACCAAGTATGTATTATCTCAGGCTGCAAACAATGGACATACCTACCTGCCAAAAGAAGAGCTGATAAACAGTGCAGCTGCCCTCCTTGGAGTGGATACCCAGCTAGTAGAAAACGCCATAGTATCCCTTGCCATGAATCAGTCTATAACCATAGAGGAGACAGAGGAGCATACTGCTGTATACCTTCAGCCCTTNTATGTAGCTGAGAGCAATATAAGCAAAGCCCTTATAGAGCTTGCTATGACAGATATGCCTATACCGGTAGACAATCTGGATGAGCTTATTTATGACCTGCAAAAGCAGGAGAAGATAATCCTTGCCCAAAATCAAAAAGAGGCAGTAATAGAATCCCTAAAGAACGGAGTTTTGGTCATAACAGGGGGACCTGGCACCGGTAAAACTACAACTGTTAATTGTATAATAAAGCTCTTTGAGCAGCTGGGAGCTGAAGTAATGCTTGCCGCTCCTACTGGCAGAGCCGCCAAACGCTTATCGGAAACTACAGGACGGGAGGCAAAAACCATCCACCGCCTTCTAGAGTACGGCTATTCTGGAGATGGAGAGCTGGACTTTTTCCAAAAGGATGAGGATGATCCCCTAGATGCAGATGTGGTTATTGTTGATGAAATGTCCATGGTAGATGTCCTCCTTATGAACCATCTTTTGAAGGCAATTGTTCCTGGGACTAGATTAATATTGGTGGGAGACGTGGATCAGCTGCCCTCTGTAGGACCGGGTAATGTACTGAGGGATATTATAAATTCAGGTTTAGTAAAGGTTATAAGGCTCATTGAAATCTTCCGTCAGGCACAAGAGAGCATGATTGTGTTAAATGCCCATCGCATTAATCGCGGTGAGTTTCCCCAGCTAAATGTCAAGGGTAAGGATTTCTTTTTAGATAGAAGGCAGTCTCCCAAAGAGATTTTAGATACTATAGTAGATCTTATTTGCAGGCGTATACCTGGCTTTGGTCCCTATGATCCCCTTAAGGATATACAGGTATTATCCCCCATGAAAAAGGGGCTGGTGGGTGTAAATAACTTAAACGCAGAACTACAAAAGGTGTTAAACCCGCCCAAGCCCGGCAAAAAAGAGAAAGCCTCTAGGGATATGACATTTCGTGAAGGGGATAAGGTCATGCAGATAAAGAACAATTATAACCTCAGCTGGAAGCGCTATAGCTATGGCAAGGTCATAGAAGAGGGAGAAGGAGTATTTAACGGAGACGTTGGATATATTGAGTCCATTGATAATGATGAAAGGGAAATGACGGTAATCTTTGATGAGGATAAGGTGGTTGTATATGATTTCACTCAGCTGGACGAGCTGGAGCTGGCCTATGCCATATCCATCCACAAAAGCCAGGGCAGTGAGTTTCCTGTAGTGGTTATTCCCATGGCTTGGGGACCGCCCATGCTTATGACACGGAACCTATTGTACACCGCTGTTACCAGGGCACGGGAGATGGTGGTGCTGGTGGGCAGGGAAAAAACTATTCAATCCATGGTTCAAAACAATCATATAACTAATAGATACTCAGGGCTGGAGCGGCGAATTAAGAACCTCCTATCCAGTCTAATAATAGATGATAAATTCAATGTTTTCGGTGATGTGGAGGATTGATATGAACCTACAAGAGGCCTGGCAAGCCTTTTTGGATATTATATATCCCACAGATATAAGATGCTTTATTTGCGGCGTGAAAAGGGAGGATATGTTAAGCTACGGCATATGTGAGCTTTGCGAATCAAATCTTCCATTTATAGAACCTCCTGTATGCACCAAATGCGGCAAAATGATGTTAATTGAGGATACCTTGTGCTTGAATTGTCAGGATACATCTTACGCTTTTTATAAAGGAATATCCATTTTTGAATTTAGTACTGAAGTAAAGAGGCTAATCCATCGATATAAATATAAAAGGGAAAAATATTTGTCCACACCTATGATTCACTGGATGACAGAAGGTTTAAAATTATACAGGTGGGATTTTGATTTAATAGTGCCGGTACCCCTACATCCTAATAGGCAAAGGCAGAGGGGATTTAACCAAGCAGAACTATTGGCTAGGGGACTTAGCAAAAACACAGGTGTCCCTTTAGTCAGCCATGGCCTTTTAAGGATAAGGAACACTCCTCAGCAAGCAAGGCTAGACAAAGAGCAAAGGCAAAAAAATCTTGAAGGAGCTTTTGAAATAAGCCAGAGGCATAAAAGCTTAAAGACCTTTCATAATAAAACCATTTTATTGGTGGATGATGTTTATACCACAGGCAGTACTGCCCATCAGTGTGCAAGTGTACTGCTGGCAGGAGGTGCTGACAGGGTATACGTCATAACCTTAGCCATGGGATCCAATTTATAAAGGAGTGACAAGTATGGATGTAAGAAATTGTAAGCGCTGCGGAAAAATATATCAATATAGAGGTAGTAAATACTGCCCTAAATGTATGCTGGAATTGGACGAGATTTTTATAAAGGTAAGAGACTATATCTACGATAACCCAACTGCTACTGTATTGGATGTTTCTGAGGCAGTGGGTGTAGAAGAGGATATTATATTGGAGTTTTTAAAGCAAGGCAGGCTAGAGTTATCATCTCCAGGTCTTGATTATCTATGTGAGCGCTGTGAAAAGCCTATCACTACAGGACGGTATTGCAATGATTGTATTAGAGAATTGGAGCAGGAGATGAAAAAGGGAATAGTAAAGGAAGGTTTGCCTTCTCCTAAGTCTTTGGGCAAGGATAGCAAGAGAATGTACACAGCAGAATTTCGAAAAAAAAGACGGGGAAAATAAATTTATCCTAAACCTTTTATGCAATTGTGACGATATAATAAATGAAGACATATTTAGGAGGAATTGATGGTGAAAATTAATCCATCCCAAATAGCTAAGGCTATGGAGATATATAAAGCCCAAAAGTCTAAAGGAGCCCCTGCGGGCAAAAAGAACCAAAGGGAAATGGACGAAGTGGTGCTATCTGATAGCGCTCAGGCTTTTCAGGCAGCTTATAAGGCTATACAAAAAAATGACGGTGTAAACTTGGAAAAGGTAAAAAGAATTAAAAAGCAGATTGAGGAAGGACAATATAAGGTTAGCTCAAAGGACATAGCCCATAAGATGGTGGATTATCTATTGTCCAAGAACAAGATTTGAGGGATACAGCATGGAAAAGCTTTTGACGGATATTTTAGCTAGTTTAGAGCAGGAGAAGGAGATATATAATGAGCTAATTGACCTCTCCACCCGCAAAACCGACATTATTTTAAAAAAGAAGGTTGACCTGCTGGACAAGCTAGTGGATCTGGAGCAGGAACTTATAGAGCATATTAA
>JGI24713J26584_10003102_pt1 | contig 10991 bp, 7 predicted proteins | sample BioPla4DNA1_FD_26584 | JGI IMG/M metagenome (IMG submission 26584) | reverse complement strand
AAAATACTAATATTCCCTATCGGAAAGGAGACTATTGATATGAAAAAAGCGACGATCCAATTGGAAACACTGACCTGCCCTTCTTGCGTACAGAAGGTGGAAAATGCGGTAAAATCCCTGGACGGTGTGGATAAGGAAAGTGTAAGGGTGCTGTTCAATGCGAGCAAGGTGAAGTTCAGCTACGATGAAGAAAAAGTATCGACAGAAGACGTAATAAAAGCCATCACCGCNCTCGGATACGAAGTGCTTTGAGGACTCCGTGGAAAGCCCCGGCAACAGATGAATAAAGCGGAAGATATCCCGGGCCATGTAAATCGCAGGTTCCGATACATGGCGGTTGGGATATCTCCCGCTCTGTTACTGGTTATCTGTAAAAATATGNGCGTCAGTCGGTCATCTTTACATTGAAACCCTGTCTTTACACGGTCTCCTGTGAACTATGATCTCATACCGGATTGCCCGACAAATCCAGGTCGATGATTTCCGTCAGACCGCTCAGTGCACTCGTGTCACTTATGTTATTATTGGCCAGGCGCAAATGAGTCAGTTTTGTCAGTCCGCTCAGTGCACTTATATCACTGATGTTGCAATCGTTCAGGAACAGCTTTGTCAGATTCGTCAAACCGCTCAGTGGACTTATATCACTGATATCATTTCTTGACAGGTGCAGTTCATCCAGATCCTTCAACCCGCCGATCACTTCTATATTGCTTATTTTATTGTCGAACAAGGACAGGTAATTCAGATTCGTCAAACTGCCCAGTACGCTTATATCATCTATTTGATTGCGGTCCAGTTCCAGGCGTTCCAGATCAGTCAGCCCGCTCAGTACACTTATATCGCTGATCCCATTCTCCCGCAGATTCAGCCCCTTCAACTTCGTCAACTTGCTTAGCACACTGAGATCACTGATTCTTGTCATCTCCAGATCCAAATACTCCAAATCTGCTAAACTGCCCAGTATACTTATATCGTGGAAACTTCCGCCACTAAATCCCAGTTGCAGACGTTTCAGATCCGTCAGGCCACTTACAGGACTGATATCCTCCACCAGCGTATTGGACAGATCCAGATGCTTCAGGTTTCTGAACGCGCTTATCACGCTTATGTCTCTTATGGCATTACTCTTCAGATCCAGGCGCTCCAGATTTGTCAGGCCACTTAACCCACTTATGGCACTTACACCATAACCGTCACGCAGTTCATTGCTTTCCAGACTCAAATATTTCAAATTCGTCAAGCCGCTCAAGGCGCTTATATCGCTGACATAATTGCCCCCCAGATCCAGATGTTCCAGGTTTGTCAACTCGGTCAAGGCACTTATGTCTCTTATTTCATCATTGCTGCTCAGATCCAGATACTTCAGATTCGCCAGACTGCTCAAAGCACCTATGCCGCCGGAGTCATCGTTTAGATCATTACCTGCCAGATCCAGGTATTCCAGATTCGTCAAACCGCTCAATGCACTTATATTGGTGATATAATTGTATCTGGCAGTCAGATGTTTCAAATCCGTCAAACCGCTCAAGGCGCTTATGTCACTTATGTAATTTTCATCCAGATCCAGATGCTCCAGATTCGTCAAGTTGCTCAATGCACTTATATCACTGATTTCGTTTTGGCTCAGATCCAAATGAGTCAGGTTTTTAAAGGCACTCAATGCACTTACATCGTAGATCCTGTTCAGCTTCAGGGCCAGCTTCTTCAAATTCGGCAGATCTTTCAGCGCCTTCAATCCGTCCAGTTCACCAAAATTGCAATTAGTCAGGTCCAGACCTGTCAGGTTCGTCAGGACACTCAGTCCTTCTATATCGTGCACACCGTAGGGATCATTGTGATGCAATTCCAACTCAGTCAGATCAGTCATACCTGCTAATATTTTTATACATCTTTCATCACTCAGATCAATGCCCAGGGATAATCTCGTCAAATTCTTCAACCCGCTTAGCGGACTTATGTCTTTCAATCCATAATTGCGGTTCAGATTCAACTCCGTCAGATTCTTCAAGCTGCCCAATGCACTTATGTCTTTTACATCACATTCATCCAAAGTCAGGCTGATCAGATTTTTCAATTCTCCGATCGCTTCAACAGTATATGTCTCAACAGGCAGGCAAACCACACTGAGATGATTCAGATCCTGGAACAGAGCAAGATCGACAAAATCGTCTCTTCGTATCTTTTTGCCGTTTACATTTTCGCTGTTCTGTTCACCGTTGAAATAAGAGATCCCTTTATTACCATTGGAAAAGTCCAGATAAATCTCCGTTATCTCTTTTAAATCATTGACATGGATATCTCCTTCAGGTTTGCCGATCCTTTCCCTTACAATCGTCTCAAGCTCTTTGTTTGCAAAAATCGCAATGCCCTTTGAAGTGATCTTCGATACCTGTCCTGACTGCCCGGACTTCCCCGATTGCTCTGTCTTCTGGGACTTACCGGGCTGATCAGATACATCTTTGCCGCTCTGGCATGACACCAGGAATATATTGCAGCATAAGGCCAGAACCAACAACATTATTATGACAATGCTGTTTTTTTTCATTGCCATTTAATGCACCCCCTTTCGCCCTATTATACCAGATTGTCATCCATATTTGATAATTTTTCAATGGATTTTACAATGAATAGTCTTTTTAGAATCTATAACAGATAAAAATAACGGGTACGCGTACCCGTTAGCTGTTGTTATAAGTTTTATTACAGAAATCAAAAATGCTCCACTGATAACAAAAGCATCCTTCAGATATCATGCTCCTGACTAAACTATCCTGCAATAGAATCACAGGCAATCTTCGCCCGGCCTTCAGCCAAACATGATGTAAATCAGGCAATCAAGCATTGCTGTGGATATTTCGGCCCAGATCCCCTAATCGATGATCCCTATGGCGCTGTCCACCGGCAGTGAAAAACAGATGCCGGTCCCTGCGGTGTTGAGCCCTGCTTCATGCATGATGCTTTCCATAATGGCCAGCTTCTTGTCTCTCGGCGTCAGGATCAGAACAAGATCTTTTTCCGGCTGTATGGTTATGCCGAGGTATTTCATAGCCTCCTTAGAGCCGAGGCCACGGGCATGGACTACAGTGCCGCCGGTGGCTCCTGCCTTTTTCGCCGCTGACATGACCTGATCTAAGAATCCGCTGTTTACTATGGTGACTATCAGATGATAAGGCTCTTTTGATGTTAAAGGCATATCTTCACTTCCTATCCCTAAGTTCTCCTCCGCCTGGATGCATATCCTGGAAAAAACTCCGCTGATGCTGCTTACATTTATAGAGAAAGCGATCCCGGTACCGGGTTTGCCAAAATCGATATTATCCTCCAATTGCTTCAGTATATGATTCGTCATGGCTTTTGTCTGGATGCTGACTGCAACGGTTTTTTTTCGCCCTTCATATCCAAGGACTTCATATNCGACCGACTTGGCTGTGCCTTTCCCGCGGGTCAGCAACAAAATGGGCATCTTGTTGCTCTTGTAAGTATTCGTCAAAATATCCTCCAGGCGGTGATCCACTATCGTGAACAAAGCATCCAGTCTGGCATCTGAGTGACTAACCATCATTCTCCTCCGTTCAACTGCAATTGCACATGTTATTTTCTATTTTAACCTCTGGGCACTGCATTGTCCATGCCTGTATCCGGCGCCGTATCCTTCCGACCGGTGTCTGAGCGGGCTTCGGCTTTTACTGTCGTACTTTCTGCAGGTTCTTCATCTTCCTGCTCCGATGCTGAATAATCCAGCTCGACAATAGTATCCTCCGATTCGGGTACAACCATCGCTTTCTTTGCAAGCTTCGATTTTATGGAATAAGCCAGGCCGAATATCTGGANGGTGATTACCGGAGTCAAGGCAACCAAAGCTACGATCCCGAATGCATCAGTGTATATGTTCCCGCCTCCCGCCTCTGATGCTCCAATTGCAAGAGGAAGCATGAATGTCGCCGCCAGGGGTCCCGATGCCACTGCTCCGGAATCGAAAGCGATCGAAGTAAAAAGGTGCGGTACGACAAATGTAAGCAACAGGGCAAACACATATCCCGGAATGATGAAATACAACAACGACAACCCTGTAANAACGCGCAACATAGCCAACCCCACCGATACCGCCACACCTATGGATAATCCTATCCCCATCGCTTTTGCTGATATGGCCCCACTGGTGACCTCTTCCACCTGTCTCTTGAGCACGAAAACTGCCGGTTCGGCAGCGACAACAAAATATCCTGTCGCCATACCTACCAGGATCAGTATCATGCCGCTGTTGTTCTCATACAGGACACTGCCGAGCTGATATCCCACCGGTGAAAAGCCCACGTTCACACTGATCAAAAACAGCACCAGACCTGCATAAGTATAGATCGTCCCCACACTGATTTTCAAAATATCTTTCAGCTTAAGACGCAACTTTACAACCTGGAAAATAGCAAATGTTATGATCATGGGCGCCAGAGCTATAGCTACCTGCTTCATATATTCCGGAAGATTACGGATGTAAAGCAATGCAATCCCTGAAACAGACTGCAGTTCGGGCACTGTCATCGTGCTTCCTCCGGATGGATTGAAGAACATACCCAGGATCAATACAGTGATTATAGGTCCGATCAGGCAAAGAGAAATAAGACCAAAATTATCCTCTTCTGAAGTTTTGTCTGCACGGACCGATGCCAGGCCGAGTCCGAGAGCCATCACGAAGGGCACCATTATCGGACCCGTAGTAACACCGCCCGATTCCCATGCAATGGAAATAAAATCCCTGCCGGTGAAAAAGGATAAGATGAAAGCCAGCATATAGCAGCTGATCAGTATGAACGAAAGCGGTACCTGGAACAATATCCTCAAAAACGCTCCGACCAGCGCCAGACTGACACCAAGTGAAACACTCAGGATAATGACCGTATCAGGCACTCCGTTTATTTGTCCGGCCAGAACTATCAGATCCGGTTCCGCCATGGTGATAAAGGCACCTATCAGGAATGTCAGAATGATGATCAGTGGCAGTTTCCTGGTTTTCACCAGTCCGGATCCAATATGTTTCCCTATTGGAATCAGTGACATATCCACCCCAAGGTTGAACAGTGTTATTCCCATGATTATTACAAAAGCACTGATCAGAAATAGTATAAGGTTCCACGATGGTATCGGCGCTATGGTAAGATTCAGGAGTACAACCAGTATGATAATCGGAATTACAGAAAAAGATGATTCCTTCAGCTTCTCCAACAACAACCTAAATATCTTATTCAACTCCTTTTATGTCTGTCTTTTTTCAATTTTCACTGTCCGGCACGGCACCAATACTGTATAGTGCAAAATCAGCGCAACTGATACATATTATATCGCATAAGACCGACGAATAAAAGCCCTGACAGCAGCAACTCCATCCTGGTGGATCCGGGACAGAGTTGCTGGTGCAAAATCCGGTTATTTAATTATATATACCCGCTATTTGACCGGAAAATCGAAATATGTATCGGGATAAGGCTCGTCTTTCAGTGTGTAATGCCACCATTCCTCAGGATAAATTTCAAAACCGGCTTCCACCATGGCATCCCGCAGAATATTCCGGTTCTTCTCCTGATCTTCAGTGATAAGCTCTGTACCATGGTTTGAGATATCTCCAAAGAAATCAAATCCGCTGCCCATATCTAATTCTTCGCCGGTTGATGCATCGACTAAAGTCAGGTCAACAGTGCTGCCCCTTGAATGACTGGAATTTTCCGCGATATAACCCAACTCAAACAGAACTGCTTTATCCAGATCCGGATAATATTTTTCCTTCATTTTCGTATCTTCAATATCCTTTGACCAACGCACAAAATGGTCGACCGCTCTTTGAGGACGGTAAGCATCGAAGATCTTAATATAATAGCCTTGTTCAAACAACGCATCTGCCGCCTGCCTGAGCGCCTCGGCGGCTTCTTCGGTAAGTATGGCCTTCGGTGCTTCATATCCGTCTATAACTGCGCCGACGAAATTGTCATCACTGAAATAGCGTATCTCAAGAAACGCACTGGGGATCACATCGCTTATATATACAAAGCCGTCGGGAAGTGGATCCTGATTTGCGGCAGGAGCACATGATGTAAGCAATATAAATGCCGTAAAAACAGCAATAAAGGTATATGCCATTTTCATATGCACATTTTTAGTATCCACACACTGTTTCAACATTGATCACTCCTAACCTGACCGATTCGATCAATTTTTTACACAAAGTTCCTTACTTATAGGATAACATTTGTCGATATATTGTGCAATTCTCTGCCTTCAGAAGTGCATATAAAAACAGACGGCTCCTGATAGGACAGCCGTCTGTCGGACAATTCAGCTCTATTGTGGTTAAGAATCCGTACTTCTTATTTTTATATGATCAATATCAGTTGTTTCATCGCCGTTCTGACACAAGCTGCACTATCAGCGGTGACATGGTGTATAGTGCATCCCGCCGCATGCGAACGTTTACTTCAACATCATTCCTTAACACTACCAATGTTAACAGTTACAAAATACTTCTGCAGGAACGGATACACTATCAGGATCGGTACTGTGGCCACCATGGTCATGGCTGCCCGCAATGAATTGGGAGTGACCATGCTGCGCTGCTGCTGTGACTGCTGTAAATAGTCCGGTTGCCTGACGCCCTGCTGCATGGATGACGAGAGTATTTTCATCATCTCATACTGGAGTGTGCTCAACTCCTGTTTTGGCGCAAATATGAACGAATCAAACCATGAGTTCCATGAACCGACAGCGACCCACAGTGCAACAGTAGCCAGTACCGGAAGACACATCGGTATGATTATATTGAAATATATCTTCATTTCACTGGCACCATCGATCTTTGCGGATTCCGTAAGAGATGCCGGTAATGAGTTTATATATGTCCTTATGACGATAACGTTGAACGCTCCCACCAGTGCCGGCAGTACATAGACCCAGAAAGAATCGATCAGGCCAAGACTGCGGTACAGGAAGTACTGCGGGATAAGTCCTGCATTTATATACATCGTCATTACCATGAATATGGTCAGAAATCTACGGAAAACAAAATCCTTATGGCTCAGTACATATGCAAGGAGACCGGAGAAAAACACGTTCAGTACCGTTGTGATAACTGTACGCGCCACAGATATCAAAAATGCGTTGAACACTTTCTCAGTCTTGAACACACTTTGGTAATTGAAAAGTGTCCATTCCCTCGGCCACAGGTAAAGTCNTCCCTTTATGGAGTCCCTTGCATCGTTGAAAGAAACGATCAGCGTGTTCCAAAGCGGATACAACATGACAACGATGACTATGAGCATAAAGAACACGATAATCGAATCTATAACTCTATCACTANCAGATTTTCTCATTTCTATATACCTCCATGCTGAATAGCATAACGTGAACGTCAGGCTAAACCAGTCTTTCTTCGCCTACCCAGCCGGCAATCTTATTACACAGTACCAATATCACAGCACTGACCACTGTCTTGAACATACCGGCCGCAGTACCGAAGGCAAATCCACTGGTTCTCCCAAAACCTCTCTTTAGTACGAAAATATCGATGGTTTCCGAGACATCNAGTACGAGCCCGTTGGTACCCAGAATATACTGTATCTCAAATCCGGCATTGAGGATCCAGCCTGCATTCATTATAAGCAGTACGACAATGGTGGATTTGATGCCCGGCAAAGTAATGTGCCACATCCTGCCGAAACGGCCGTACCCATCTATGGCCGCAGCTTCATACAAAGCCGGGTCTATGGAGGTTATCGCTGCCAGATAGATGATACTGTTCCATCCCATAGATTTCCATACATTCGTAAATCCGACTATCCACCAGAAATACTCCGGCTTGCCCATGAAATGTATTTTTTCTTTGATAAGCCCTAATGCCATCAGTATTTCATTAANGATCCCGTCGTCCATGGCCAGGATATTAGAAACAAGACCGCAGACGATTATCCAGGAGAGGAAATGGGGCATGTACGATATAGTCTGTACGACCCTCTTGAATCCATAGAATTCCTGTGTAAGTTCATTCAGGAGCAGAGCGAACCCTATGGCAGTGACAAAGCCCAGCACAAGATTGATTATGCTCATCGCNAGGGTGTTTCGCATCACGCGGTAAAAATCAGGGTCNGTGAACAAATTCTGAAAATGTTTGAATCCGACCCATTCCTGTTCAAAAAACGACAATTGCGGCTTATAGTTCTGAAACGCCATGGTAAGTCCCCACAGCGGCATATAGTTGAAGATGAAGAAGTAAACAAAGAAAGGCAACGATATCAAAACAAGTTCTTTTTGTTTTTTTACCTGACTGAAAAACTCTTTTCTGGGTTTTTCAGTCGTTGCCTTGCTGGTAGCTAAATTGGTTATCATTTCGTTATCCCCCCAGCTATGAAACTCAACCGACGAATTTNTATCATATAGAAGAGGCGGCCGGCTTGCGGTCGCCTCTTCTTTATCTTTTGAAAGAAGAGCAGGTTGTTATTATCTCTTTGTCAGACGAGCCTGGATCTGACGCTCGATCTCTTCTTCAAGTGCCTTGTAGTTGACNTTTTCGTATCTTGCGACATATTCGTCCCAGGCAGCATCGAAGTTGTCAGACATGATCACGCCAGGGAGATAACGGTTCTGAAGATCCGTTATTTCGTCGAATATCGGCTTCGCAATATTGTCCTCTTCCATGGTGGAGAATATCGACCATACCTCAGGATATCCAGGATGATCCATCAGAGGCAGGAAGTCAGACTTCGAATAGAAACCGTACTTGGAGTAGAACTCCTTGTCATACGGGAACTGGTTCTCCAGTCTTTCCTCGGGCTGTGTTCCGGCNCCACAGGAGTTGCCGTTGGAATAACGACCTTCCAGCTTCGGGAACTGATCACCGATGACAGCACCTGAATTGGCAAGTCTCCAGTCAGGATTGTCGAAATTGGCTTTCTGTTCCGGAGTACGTCTGTAGCGTCCGTTTTCATCGACATAATAGTCTTCGCCCTCGATACCCCAGTACATCAGACGGTGTACATCCTCTTCAAGCAGAGTATCCATGAACTGCAGAGCGCGCTCGATGTCTTTACACTTCACGCTGATACCCATTCCGTTACCACCTATGATACCCTCGCTCCTTACCCTGTTGTACGGAACATCTGATCCGTCAAGGCTGATGCCGAGAGGTACATAAGTCCTTTCGATCTTGCCCTCAGAAACCAATACGCTTTCTCCATCCTGGAAGTTCCACTGCTGATCGAACATTCCCAGCACACGGCCGGTGGAGATAACTGACAGATAGTTGTCATAGTTCCTGGAGAATGTCTCAGGATGTATCAGACCTTTCTTGAATACTTCATTGAGCTTCTTGTAGTATTCTTTTGCATACCATTTGTTCTGATATATCTCGACCTTGAGAGTGTCGGGATGAACAACAACGTCACCTTCGTTACGTCCGCCTATCAGATGCTGCGGTGCATTTTTCAGACAGAACGAACGCCAATCCTGTGAATGGACCTCGAAGCCCAGTGTAGGCTGGCCATCGATGGTGGGATGAGCCTNGAAATAACGCTCAAGCAGGTCGAAGTATGCATCCAGTGTCTTGGGGTATGAATAACCGTCCCATGCTAGTACGTCTTTCTGTGTCCAGAAAGCAGGACCGTTGTAGTCTCCCTCGTAGAAGTCATCCTGACCGTCCTCGAGTCTGTACTGGCGTCCCCAGATATCCAGTATATAAATTTTGTTGTCTGCCGATACGCTGCGGAGAGTATCCAGATAAGGCTCATAATGTTTCCAGAGATTTGGATAATTAGGAAGATAATCGTCAACTGCTGCGAAGGAACCGGCATTGAGGAATCTTCCACGTGCCTGCCCTGCGCCGATCAGATCGGGATAATCGCCGCNGGCGATCATGATACCGACCTTCTGCTCCATGTCACCTACGAGGAATTCGAAATCGATGGTGACACCTGTGATCTCCTGGAGCTTCTTTACGATCTTGTTGTCCTTCGGAGGAGCTTCTCCCGGGCCGGCAACAAACATGGTGAACGTAATCGGTTCAAGCTTTTGTNCTGCCGGTTTTTCGTCAGGTGTGGTAGTTCCACCTGGCTCTGTGACTGTGCCGCCTGGTTGGTCGCCGCCGGGCTGATCCGGGTCTCCCTTCTTGGTACATGCCGTTATTACGCTGAAGACCATAACAGCAACCAACAGCAACGCGAGAAATTTTGTTTTTTTCATTATTTGATCCCCTTTCTTAATTTTTTTTGGGTTTCCAGCAAAATTATCCACATCTCAGACACTACCTATTGANTGCACTGTTCAGAAATTTTAACATGGTTATGCACTTTAATCTGCTCTGCACAAGGATTTTGAAGCTAAATCTGTGTTTTGGTCAAACGTTTTAATCTTTACGNATCAATTATATAATACAATTTCGAGTTTGTCTATAATTATGTATAAAATTCCTTGACCGAATATTATAAAATTCAGACAAATATATCCACCAAATCCTTTGCATAAGTAGTTCAGGGACAACCGGCCAGTCAGTTTTTCCGGTTTCCCACATCAGGAAATCTGTGGTACCGAATCTGGGGCTTTGAATGAAAAACCTGTTTCATCAAACGATTTACTAGCTGCAAAGCTACCCGGGGAAATTTCCGTTCAGATCCGACTCCTGTATTTTTTCAGGAATTCGAGGGCGTCTTCCCCGGCAAGCGGCTTACTGAGGAGATAGCCCTGTATCCTGTCACAGCCGTGCTCTTTAAGGTACCGCATCTGGCTCTCGTACTCCACACCCTCGGCAACTGTGCAATGCCCCAGTTTATGCGCCATCGAGATTATGTCACTTGTTATGGCTTTGTCCAAATCTGTTTCAAGCAGTTTGTCGATAAAGTATTTGTCTATTTTCATACAGTCGACATGCAGCTCTCTTTGCCGGGCCAGTGAGGAATAGCCGGTCCCAAAGTCGTCTATCGCTATGTGGAACCCAGCTTTTTTCAGCTTTTCAATAATAT
>JGI24713J26584_10003079_pt1 | contig 11035 bp, 9 predicted proteins | sample BioPla4DNA1_FD_26584 | JGI IMG/M metagenome (IMG submission 26584) | reverse complement strand
TTCAATTGTAGTTTTAAGTTTCAATAATGGTTAGACTTATGCTATAATGTATTTATTAATAAATTTTATGAGGTGTTGTGATGGACAGGAACAAAAGACAAAAAAATTATTTTATAAGAACTTATGGATGCCAAATGAATGAGCATGATTCTGAAAAGATTTCATGGATTTTAACTAATATGGGTTATAAAGAAACTGAATCCATGGAAGATGCAGATCTTATAATATACAATACATGTTTAGTAAGAGAAAATGCTGAAGTAAAAGTATATGGCAATTTAGGAGCTTTAAAACAATTAAAAAGAGAAAAACCTGATTTAATTATTGCCATATGTGGTTGCATGATGCAAAGAGAAGAAATTAGAAATGTTATTACTTCAAAGTATAAACATGTAGATATTATCTTTGGTACTCATAATATACACAAGCTTCCACAGCTAATAAACAACCATTTAAAGACTGGACAAACAATTGTAGATGTATTAGAGGATAGTAGAGAAGTAGTAGAAGATATAGATGCCAATAGAAAGTATTCTTTCAAGGCCTTTGTCAATATTATGTTTGGATGCAATAATTTCTGTTCTTACTGTATAGTTCCTTATACAAGGGGAAGAGAAGTTAGCAGGGAGCCAGAGAACATTATAAATGAAATCAAAGAATTGGCTCAAAATGGATGTAAGGAAGTTACTTTGCTAGGTCAAAACGTTAATTCCTATGGTAAAAGCTTAAATAGGGATTATGATTTTGTAGACTTATTAAAGGATATTAATGAAATCGACGGTATAGAAAGAATTAGGTTTATGACTTCACATCCAAAAGATTTATCAGATAAACTGATTGAAGCATATAAATCTTTAGATAAGCTCTGTGAACATTTACATCTACCTGTTCAAGCAGGTAGTAATAGAATATTAAAAGAGATGAATAGAAAGTATACAAGAGAAGATTACTTATTAATAATTAAAAAGCTTAAAGAGGCAGTACCAAATATTGCTATTACTACTGATATTATAGTAGGTTTCCCAGGTGAAACAGAAGAGGACTTCAATGATACCTTGGAATTAGTTAAGGAAGTGGAATATGATTCTGCTTTTACTTTCCTATATTCCATAAGGGAAGGTACTAGGGCTGCTAGAATGGAAAATCAAATAGATGATAAAGTTAAGCATGCAAGATTCCAAAAATTATCCGAAGTACTAAATGAAATTTCTTTGAAGAGAAACGAAAAATTAGTGGGTGAGACTTTTGAAGTCTTAGTAGAGGAAGTAAGTAAAAACAACCCTGAAGTATTAACAGGAAGGACTAGGAGCAATAAACTTGTTCATTTTAAAGGAGATAAGAATCTTATTGGAACTATGGTTAATGTAAAGATAGAAAATGCTAAAACCTTTACATTAGAAGGTACTATAGTTTAACCTTTTCCTACTTTAAAAGGAGGGAAGTCTTTGGAGAAATTAACACCAATGATGAGGCAATATATGGAGATAAAAAAAGAGTATAAGGACTCCATATTGTTCTTTAGACTAGGTGACTTTTATGAAATGTTTTTTGAAGATGCAATTTTAGCCTCGAAAGAGCTTGAAATAACTTTAACTCAAAGAGATTGTGGCATGGATAAAAAAGCTCCCATGTGTGGTATACCTCACCATGTGGCAGATGGATATGTAGCTAAGTTAGTTGAAAAAGGCTATAAGGTTGCCATATGCGAACAAGTAGAAGACCCAGCAACCGCTAAGGGTATCGTAAAAAGAGAAGTAATAAAGGTGGTTACACCAGGAACAATTACCGATACTTCAATTCTAGACGATAAGTCTAATAATTTCCTTGCCTCCATTTACTTAGATGATTTGGGCGTAGGAATAGCTTATGTNGATAATTCCACTGGGGAGATGTATACAACTGAACTTTTAGGAGGAAAAGAAAGTTCCTATGATTTTCTATTAGATGAGCTAGGTAAAATATTTCCTTCTGAAGTAATTTGTAATGAAGAATTTACCGCCAATACCAAATTTATTAATGTTTTAAGAAACTCAATTGATCCATATATGAGTATCTACAGTACAGATGATTTAAATATGGATTTAGAAACAACCATATTAAAACAGTTTAATAAAACTTCTTTAGAAGAATTGGGACTTGGTAAGAAAATATTAGCTACCATTGCAATAAAGAAACTGATAGATTATTTATTTATAACCCAAAAGTCTTCTTTAGACCACATAAATAATTTAAATTACTATGAACCTAATAAATACATGATTTTAGATATTAATACTAGAGCAAATTTAGAAATCCATGAAACCATCATAAAAAGGGATAGAAAGGGTGCCCTTATAGGAATTCTAGATAAAACTTCTACGTCTATGGGGGGAAGGCTATTAAAGAAATGGCTGGACCAACCTTTAATAGATATAAGAGAAATAGAAAAACGATTGAATATAGTTGAATATTTTGTCCANAACATTGAACTTATGGATGATGTTAAATCCCTACTAAATCAAATTTACGATATAGAAAGGTTAAGTAGTAAAATATCCTATGGTAATTGTAATGCTAGAGACTTATTATCTTTAAGAAACTCAATATCAGTTTTACCTGATTTTAAGTGCTTGCTGAAAGGTTGTCAAAATCCTGAATTAATAGCTTTCGGTGATGGACTAGATACACTAGAGGATATTTGTACCTTAATAGATAATAGTATAGAAGAAAACCCTCCTATAACAATAAAAGAAGGTGGCATAATTAAAAGGGGATTTAATGAGGAATTAGATGAAATTAAAGAGATTTGCGAAAAGGGNAAAGAATGGCTTAGCTCTTTAGAATTAAAAGAAAAAGAAAAAACAGGAATCAAAAATCTAAAAATTGGATTTAATAAAGTATTTGGCTATTATTTCGAAGTGACTAAGTCTAATATAAATTTAGTTCCTGATTATTTTATTAGAAAACAAACCTTGGCCAATGCCGAGAGGTATTATACAGAAGAGCTAAAGAATATGGAAAGTAAAATATTAGGCGCTGAAGAGAAATCCTTAGACCTTGAGTACCAGATCTTTATAGATATTAGAAATCAAGTTAAGGAAAATATAGAACGGATTCAAAACACAGCAAAAATTATTTCCATTATAGACGTATTAAACTCCTTTAGTCAGGTAGCCTACAAAAATAATTATGTAAGGCCTAGCCTTAATAATAAGGGAATAATCCAGATCAAGGAGGGAAGACATCCAGTAGTAGAAAGCAATTTAGATGGGAAGCTATTTGTTCCTAATGATACTTATATAGATAATAAAGACAATATGGTTCAAATAATTACTGGACCAAATATGGCCGGTAAATCTACCTATATGCGTCAAGTGGCAATAATCACATTACTTGCCCACGTTGGCTCCTTTGTACCTGCAAGCTTTGCAGATATTTCCATTGTAGACAGGATATTTACTAGAATTGGTGCTGCTGATAATTTAGCCCAAGGTGAAAGTACTTTCATGGTCGAAATGAAAGAAGTATCCAATATTCTAAAGTCTGCTACTAAAAATAGCTTAATTATTTTGGATGAGGTTGGCAGAGGTACAAGTACCTATGATGGCCTAAGTATAGCTTGGGCTGTAGTAGAATATATTATAAAAAATATAAAAGCTAAAACTATGTTTGCTACTCACTATCATGAGCTAACCCAATTAAAAGAAAAGAATCCTTGTATTAGGAACTTGACTATTGCTGCAGATAAAAAAGACGATGGTATAGTATTTTTAAGAAAAATAATAGAAGGTAGTACAAATAAGTCCTATGGAATTGAAGTTGCAAAAATTGCAGGCATTGATAAGGAGATCATAAACAGGGCCAATGAAATATTGTCATTAATAGAAAATAATCATGAAATAGACTTGAGTAAAAATGTAGCTAAAGAAGTGAAACAAATAGATTTAATGGACTATAGAAAGGATTATTATATAGATAGGATAATTAACCTAGATATTGATAATTTAACTCCTAGAGATGCTTTAAATATTCTGTATGATCTAAAAAAAGATGCCAAATCTTTAAAGGGTGATTAAATTGGGTAAAATAAAGGTATTAGATGATATAACAATTGAAAAAATAGCTGCAGGTGAAGTTATAGAAAGACCATCCTCAATAGTAAAGGAGCTAGTTGAGAATTCTATTGATGCCAATAGTGATGAAATTACAATAGAGATAGAAAACGGTGGAAAAACTTATATAAGGGTTACAGATAATGGTGATGGTATAGCTGAAGAAGACATTGAACTGGCTTTTAGAAGGCATTCTACATCTAAACTATCCACTATAGAAGACTTATATAAAATTAAATCACTAGGCTTTAGGGGCGAAGCCCTTGCTAGTATTTGTCATGTGGCAAGGGTTGAGATAATGACTAAAACAGACGACGTAGTGGCTGGTGTCCATGGTATACTTGAGGAAGGAGAATTGATTTCTAAAGAGATGATAGGTTGTCCAAAGGGAACTACTATGATAGTAAGAGACCTTTTCTATAACTTACCTGTTAGACGAAAATTTTTGAAATCAGATTTGGCAGAAGCTAATAGTATTTCTAATATAGTATATAGGATGGCCCTTGGTAATCCTTCTATTTCTTTTAAGTTTATAAAGGATAAAAAAACCGTAATAAAAACATCAAAAAATAATAATTTAAAATCCCATATCTATAGTATTTTAGGAAAGGAATTTTCTAACAATCTTATTGAACTAAACACTACTGATAATGGAATAAAGGTTTATGGATATATATCTAATAACAAACTATATAGGGGAAACAGAAGCCATCAATATCTATATATTAATGGTAGACATGTAAATAATTTTAGTATTTCTAATACTATTGAAAAATATTATAAATCAATTATTCCATTAAATCGGTTTCCATGTTTTATCCTGTTTATAGAAGTGGATCCAAGTCAAATAGATGTAAATATACATCCAACTAAAGAGGAAGTTAAGTTTTCAGATCCAGCAGAAATATTGTCAACTTTAGAAAAAGGGCTAGAATATTCTCTGTTTCCTTCCCTATCTATTCCAAAAATGAATATTGGAGAAAAAAAGGAAAAGCAGGATGAAGAGAATCTACCATTGTTATTTCAAGCCTATGAAGACAACTTAAGTGATGAGATTAAGGAAAAGGATATTATATTTAAAGACCTTACTATTGATACCAAGTATAGGGCTGAAGAAGATATTTTAGCGTCTAATTCNTTCTTTTCCCGTGAAGTAGAGGAGGAATTTCCAAAGGGTATCGAGTCTGAAGTCGATGTAACTAATGTAGAAGATAGTTCGCCTATTACCAATAAAAACATATTTTTAAATGCAAAGCCTATTGGCGTCATTTTCAGTACCTATATAATAGTGGAAATTGAAGATGGAAACAAAATACTCCTAATAGATCAGCATGCAGCCCATGAAAGAATTATATATGAAAAATATTTAGAGGAATACAAAAATGAGAATATAGCGCAACAACAACTTTTGGCTGCAGAGATTATTGAATTAACCAATATGGAAATGAATATTTTTTTAGAGAACAAGGAAATTTTCAATAAATTAGGCTTTGATGTGGAGGAGTTTGGTAACAATGCTGTAGCAATTAGGGCTGTTCCCTTAGTCTTTGGAAAGCCAAGGTTAAAAGAATTATTTTTTGATATACTTGATAATACTAATAGTATAAAAACCAATTACGATATGAAATTAGAAAAGATAATGAAGATGGCTTGCACCAAAGCCATTAAAAGTGGGGATAGTATAGGAAAAGTTGAGATTATTAGCTTGTTAAAACAGTTAAGTGAAGCAAATAATCCTTATTCTTGTCCCCATGGAAGACCAACTATTTTGGAAATTAGTAAAAAAGATATAGAAAAAGCATTTTTAAGAATTACTTAAAAGGATGATTACATGACTAATAAGGATAATCTATTTATATTAGTTGGCCCCACAGCAAGTGGTAAAACATCTGTATCCATCGAGTTGGCAAAAAGATTAGATGGGGAGATCATATCTGCCGACTCTATGCAGATATATAAGTACATGGATATAGGAACTGCAAAGGTAACTCCTGAAGAAATGGACGGTATACCTCATTACTTAATCGATATAGTTTATCCTAATGAGGAGTTTACAGTTGCCGATTATAAAGCTCAGGCAGAGAAGGTTATTGCAGACATTAATACTAGAAACAAATTACCTATTGTAGTTGGGGGTACAGGTTTATATGTTAATTCATTAGTATATGATTTAAATTTTACACAGGTGCCACCAAACGAGGAGATTAGAAAGAGACTTGAAGACTTAGCAGATGAACATGGAAATGAATATATTCATAAAATGCTGGAAAAAATTGATAAAGAGAGTTATAACAGAATAAATGTAATGGATAGAAAAAGAATTATAAGAGCTCTAGAAATCTACGAGGTAACAGGTAAACCTATGTCTCAGCAAGGAAACAATTTTAGAAAACCAAGTGACAAATATAACTTGCTGATGTTTGGACTTAATATGGATAGGGAAAAATTATATGAGAGGATCAATTTAAGAGTTGACAAAATGATAGAAGCAGGACTTATTGAAGAAGTATCAAATCTATTAAGGATGGGCTATCACAAAGATCTTGTATCTATGCAAGGAATAGGGTATAAGGAAATAATTTGGTATCTAGAAGGTGAAATATCCCTAGAAGAAGCCATAGAACATATTAAAAAAGGTTCTAGAAATTATGCTAAAAGACAATTGACATGGTTTAGAAGAGATAATAGAATAAAATGGGTTAATGTTGATGAGTTTTCAAGTATGGACCAATTAGTTATGCATATAATTGATAACTCAAAAAAATAAGGAGGAGGGTCTAAATTGAAGCAAAATATAAACTTACAGGATGTTTTCTTAAATAAAGTAAGGAAGGAAAATATCGGCATTACGATTTTTCTAATAAATGGCTATCAAATAAAAGGTTATGTAAAGGGATTTGATAATTATACAATCATATTAGAAAGTGAAGATAAGCAACAATTAATATATAAACATGCAATTTCAACTATTATACCTGTAAGACAAATTGAACTAGATAATTAATTCTTTGAGTATAAGTCTCTGGAAAACAGAGACTTATATATTTGAAATAAATTAAGAAAGGTGATCAAAATGAATGAGTTAACTATAAATATATTACGTAAACAATTTAATATAAATGAAGCTGTAATAGCTTATGTAAATGAAAGGGAAAAATACATACTAGAAAAGTTTAAAGAAATTGATAATATAAAGGAATATAATCAATTTAAGGTCATAGATGCCATGCAAAAATGTAGATTAACTTCCACTGATTTTAACTGGACCACAGGATACGGATACGGAGATGTGGGAAGGGAAAAGGTAGAGGAGATTTATGCAAAAGTTTTTAATACTGAAGATGCCCTTGTAAGGCCCACAATAGCTTCTGGAACCCATGCCCTTACTTTGACCTTATCTGGTATCCTAAGGCCTTCAGATGAGCTTATAGCAATAACTGGGGCTCCTTATGATACCTTACAAAAGGTAATAGGTGTAAAGGGGGATATACCAGGTAATTTAATGGAATATGGAATAAAATATAAGGAAATACCTCTAGTAAATAATTCAATCGATGTAGACAAGGTCCTAGATAGTATTGGTGAAAATACTAAATTATTGCTAATCCAAAGATCAACAGGTTATAGTGACAGAAGGGCTTTAACTATTAAGGAAATTGAAACTGCAGTCAAGGCTATAAAAGAGGTTAATAATGAAGTTATTATTATGGTAGATAATTGTTATGGGGAGTTTTTAGAGCATTTAGAGCCTACAGATGTTGGTGTAGACATAATGGCTGGATCTTTAATAAAGAATCCAGGAGGTGGTATTGCTCTAGCTGGAGGCTACATAGTTGGTAAAAGAGACTTGGTACAATTAATAGCCAATAGGTTAACTGCTCCAGGCCTTGGCAAAGACTGTGGACTTACTTTTGGTACAACAAGGACTACTTTACAGGGGCTTTTCCTAGCACCCCATATAGTTTCTGAAGCGGTTAAAGGTGCATTATTAGTAGCCATAGTTTATAAAGGACTAGGATTTAATGTTGTTCCGGACATAGACGATATCAGGTCAGATATTATACAGGGAGTAGAATTAAATAGTCCTAAAAGGGTAGTAGAATTCTGTAGAGGTATCCAGGCAGCCTCTGCTGTAGACTCCTTTGTAGTTCCAGAAGCATGGGAAATGCCAGGTTATGAAGATAAGGTAGTAATGGCANCGGGTGGATTTATCGAAGGCTCATCTATTGAGCTTAGTGCTGACGGACCAATGAGGGAGCCCTATTTTGTATACTATCAAGGTGGACTAACTTATGAACATTGTAAGCTTGGAGTATTAAAATCATTAAATAACTTAATAGAAAAGAATTTAATAGATATTAGCAAGATAAAAAATTAAAGCAGGAAAAATCCTGCTTTTTTTAAATCCTTCTAAATAAACCAATGACCTTACCTAGAATTGTTACATCATTGGTATATATAGGGTCCATAAATTGGTTTTCAGGTTGCAATCTAATCCTATCTTTTTCTTTAAAAAATCTTTTAACTGTTGCTTCTTCCTCCAATAGGGCAACAACTATATCTCCGTTATTTGCTGTTTTTTGTTCTTTTACCAATACCAAGTCTCCATCAAGTATACCTGCGTCTATCATGCTTTCACCTTGAATTTTTAGCATGAAGACGTCATGGTCTTTAACTAGTTCAACTGGAATAGGGAAGGTATCTTCTATATTTTCAATTGCCAATATAGGTGCACCGGCAGTAACTTTTCCTACTATAGGTACATCTACTGTCTTTTTAGATGCCAATAGGAAATCGTCATCTCTATCTAGAATTTCTATTGCTCTAGGTTTAGTAGCATCTCTTCTAATATAACCCTTGGCTTCTAACTTTTTTAGATGGCTATGGACAGTTGATGTAGATTTTAGGTTTAAACTTCTACAAATATCTCTAACTGAGGGTGGATAACCCTGTCTTTGTACTTCTGATTTTATATAAAGTAATATTTCAATCTGCTTTTGATTCAAATCTTCGTACATATTAACACCCCTTAACTCATTGTAAATACTAATTTGAAATAATTATACCATAGATAGAAAATAATATCAAACAAAAGTTCGAATTTTTTCAAAAATCTATTGACAATGAACAAGTGTTTCAGTAGAATATACTTAGAACAGCTGTTCAGAACAAATGTGTGAGGTGTAAATGATGAAAAGGTATAAGGTGGTAAATAAAACTAGATTTTGCATCTTTATTACACTATCTTTCGTATTAATATTTGGTTTGATTTCACTAATATTTTCCAAAGAAAGAGCCTATAGTTCAGTCCACGAAGTTAAGTATTTTGAAGTAGAAGTGGTAGAAGGGGATACTCTATGGACTATAGTTTCTAGACATATAACAGAAAGGGACAATATGCAGAAATTAATTTACGATATTAAGAAATTCAACGGAATGGACAGTAGTTATATCTATCCTGGAGATATTATCAAAATTCCAACTTCATACAAATGAAAAAAAGCTAAGGGAGGACTTAGCTTTTTTTATTTGTCCTATTAGATAATGGGTTGCTCTTAATGGCGTCTCTAAGCCTTTCGCTATCTATATGGGTATATATTTGGGTGGTAGATACTGATTCATGGCCTAAAATGGCTTGTAAAGCCCTAATATCTACATTGCCATACTTATACATTAATGTAGCAGCTGTATGTCTTAGTTTATGGGTTGAATAAATTGATGAATCTAATCCTGCTTTTTCAAGATATCTATCTATCATATGTTGGATAGCNCGGTTACTCATTCTTTTTCGTCTTTTACTTATAAAAAGAGCTTTTTCATCTAATACATCCTTTGGCCTAACCTTTAAATAATCTTTTAAGGCATCAATACAGCCTTCATTTAAATATATAGTTCTTTCCTTATTGCCTTTACCTATAATAGATATGGTATCGTCATTTTTAATCTTATCCATATCTATGTTAGATAGTTCTGAAAGCCTTAGGCCACAGTTTAAAAATAACATTATAATGGCGTAATCTCTTTTTCTATAGAATTCATTTTTATTATCTAATACAGTATTTAAGAGTAATTCTGCTTGCTCTAATGTAAGATATACGGGATGCCTATTTTCACGCTTTGGAAATTCTAAAGACTCTGCAGGATTCTTATCAATTAAATTGACTTTAGAGTACAAGTAATCGAAAAAGGACCTTATAGAAGCAACCTTTCTTGATCTGGCAAAATTTCCGTTATCTCTTTTTTTATCAGCATAGGATATGTATCCGTGAAGGTCTTGTATAGTTACATTTTTTATATGGTCTAAGCTTAAATCTGAGATATCAATTTCATTGAATTCCACACTAGGATCTACTAGCTTATGCCTGACCTTAAGATATCTAAAGAAAGTACGCAAATCATAGAAGTACTCCTTTACAGTGTTAGGAGAAGCCCCCTTAATAGTTTCCATATAATTTAAGTAATCTTCAAGTATTATTGGTATATTATACATTTTGTCCCCCTTCTTTATATGTTTAGTCACAAAATAGTTATTTTGTGACTAATGATTTAAGTAAATTTTACCAGAATACGGTTATTTATGCAAGCTAAAATATTTTTAAAAATTCTTAGAAAAATTATTATGAAATCCTGTTTATTAGCCTGCTCCTATCCTAGTAATATTTGTGAGTCCAACCTCGATTCTCCTTCAACAATTTACTAACTCCATCAGCCTCATTATAAAATCAACATTTTTTGCAGCCTCCGTCTAGACATATGTAGAGGAATTTTTTAAGGATATTAAAAACTGAGTTTGTTCTAGCCTTTAACTTGTTTTTAAAGGTATCATATATATAATGAAAATATGCAGTCTATAAAACTGCATCTTTTACTTTCTTAGCCCTAGCTATCTCCTCTATCCATTCTTCAAAATTGCAGTAAAGTCCTACTACTATTTTCCCCTATAT
>JGI24713J26584_10003076_pt1 | contig 11041 bp, 9 predicted proteins | sample BioPla4DNA1_FD_26584 | JGI IMG/M metagenome (IMG submission 26584) | reverse complement strand
TATAGCCTAATTCATCTGCAATAATTAAATCATATTTTTCGAACCTCTTTTCAAAAGTATATAGCTTTTTGTCACTTTTGGATTCTTTCAGCTTGATGGTTGTATACATATTTTCCCTCAGCACCTTTCTGCCTCCTTTGGTTTAAGATACCAAAGGAAGATATTTTATTCTACTGAGGGATTTTCCTTCCCATTTTTGATGGATTTATTTTACCATTAACAGACCCCCTACTAAGACCGCAAAGGAAAAGAAAACCCTATAGACCTGCCAAACTAGCTAAAAAAGAAACAATTACTCGTTCCAACCAGTATTGGCAAATTGACCTAAAATATGGATATATCCATAACGCAAAGTGGTTTTTCTTTCAAATATCAGTTATTGATGCTTTCGATAAAACAGTTATTGACAGTCATATTGGCCATACTGCCAAAGCACATGATACTATTAGAGTTGTGAAAAATGCCATAAGGAAAAGAAACATTAAAGCCACTGACCAACTAGTTTTGAGAAGCGACAATGGTCCACAGTTTAGGGCAAAAGCCTTCCGTGAAACGATGGACAAATTAGGTATAATCTATGAAAGGATTCCTATTAACAGCCCTAACATGAGTGTCTATATTGAATCATTTCATAGCATATTAGAAGATGAATGTTACAGCCGGTATGAATTTGGAGAGGACGGGGGTTAGCCACCCCCTCCTACTCGATTACAGTCTGTGCCAGCATGTGCTGGCTTTTTCTATTGCATTTTCTACATGAATAAATACTATTGGCACAAAATTTTACCAATCAATAATAAAGAGGGAAATATGAAAAGATATAGAATAAGTAATATAGAATAATCATGATATTAGGTCATGTAACTGGACAAAGCAAAAGATCAACTTGCTGATAAGCCTTTGCAGCGAGCAAAGCACACGCCGGATGGCCTTAACCGGTACGATTGTATGTGTTCAGGGAGGTGAAAGGGATTGTCTTTAGACAGTTTGCAGAAAGAATTACAGGAAATAGCTGAAGCTATAAAATCGGTGACGAGCCTTGATGTAACGATTGTTGACCCTTTACTCAAGAGAATTGCCGGTACAGGTAAGTACTACGAAAAAGTGGGCAGGTATGCACCTAAGAAATCCGTATTCGAAAAATGTTTAAATGCCGGCCAGCTATATATAATTACAGATCCCAAGACTTGCAGTGAATGTGCTGAATGTGAAGCGGGGCAAAATTGTCAGGAGGAGGCAGAGGTGTGCTATCCCATAGAAAGTGACCGGGGCATTGAAGGCGTTATCGGCATGATAGCTTTTACCATTGAGCAAAAAAATTCCTTCTTAAAAAAGCAACAACATTATATAAACTTTGTCAGTCGTATGAGTAAGCTTATATCTTCTAGGATTAAAGAACAACTCCTCCACAAGGAACTAAGGTACAAATCCATTGAGCTAAGAACGATCATCGATTCCGTAGATGAAGGTATTATTGCTATAGATGATAAAGGAAAAGTTTTGTACATCAACAACTGGGCATGTGAGGTATTTGACATAAAACATGAGGAAGTGGTGGGAAAGAATCTGGATAAAATTCTTCCTAAGAACAGCGTCACAAAGGTGTTGACTACTAACGAAGAAATAAAAGACCAAGAGGAAGTATTAAAAATAAGCGGCCAGAGCTACCGATTTTTACTTTCCGCAAAACCTATTATATTTAACAAAAAAAAGACAGGTGCAGTAGCGACATTTAAAGATTTTAATAAACTTCACCGCTCAATTTTTAAAATTAGTGAGAATCCTGACATTTTTACCTTTGAAAACATCTTGGGAAGCAGCCCGGCCTTTGTCACGGTAAAAGAGCAGGCAAAACATATAGCAAAACAGGACATTACGGTATTACTTCTCGGAGAAAGTGGGACAGGCAAAGAACTTTTTGCCAGAGCTATTCACCATGAAAGCCCTAGGAAAACTGAAATATTTCTGCCTATTAACTGTGGGGCTATTCCTGACAGTCTCATAGAAAGTGAACTCTTCGGGTATGAAAAAGGAAGCTTTACCGGCGCAAATCAAAAAGGGAAAATAGGGAAATTTGAGAGAGCCAATGGTGGCACGGTGTTTCTTGATGAAATCGGAGACCTGCCCCTTCATATGCAGGTAAAGCTGCTTAGAGTTCTGCAAGAAAAGGAAATATATCGTGTTGGCGGTGTAACACCTATAAAAATTGACGTAAGAATTATTGCTGCAACAAACAAAGATTTATGGGCTATGGTACAAAAAGGTGAATTTCGAGAAGATTTATTTTATCGGTTAAACGTGGTCCCGATTNGTATTCCGCCTCTTAGAGAACGACCCGAAGATATTTTAGAGTTAGCTGAGATATTTTTTCACCGGTATTTGAATATACATAACAAAAAGCTTAAAGGTATTTCTGAACAGGCAAAAAAGCTTTTATTAAGCCACCAGTACCCGGGAAATGTAAGGGAGTTAGAAAATCTCATTGAGTACGGAGTTATATTTGAAAAAGGCGAGTATTTATCGGAAAAAACTCTTTTGAAGAAAATAGGTATAAAAAAGACTCATGATGCAGAAGTAGCAAAAGGAGGATTAAAAGAAATGGTAGCAAGATTTGAGAAAAGAGTCATTGAAGATTTGATAAATATTTACGGCAATGATACGAGTGCGAAACAAAAAGTAGCCGAAAGGCTCAATATAAGCCAGGCTACATTATATCGAAAATTAAGGCAAACAGACCATCCGGTTTGAACAAAAAATGCGTGGAGACATCCGGTGCCGGGATAATAACTCAAGTATTTTTAAAAGTGAAAAAATGATTCTCAATAATGATAATAAATCAAAAGAAGCGTTGCTTAGGTGTTTTTTATAGCGGTGACTTATCATTTTTGATAAATATTTATACAGAAATTACAATCAGCTTTTTTTCCATTCCATGCACTGCGTATAGGGTATAAGAGGCGTTATTGTACGGCTAAAGACCATGCTGAATTCAATGGCATCGAATTTGCAACACCATATATGCAAAACTCAAAGGAGGAAATTATGATAGACTCAAGGCTTATGATAGATATTCTAAAAGATCAAGTAACTCCTGCATTTGGCTGCACCGAACCAATAGCTGTAGCTTTAGCAGTAGCTAAAGCCAACGAAACCCTCGGTGATACACCGCAAAGTGTTAAGATAAAAGTAGATAAAAATATATTCAAAAACGCCTTGGCTGTTGGCATACCCGGTACCGATGAAAAAGGCTTATATTTTGCTGTAGCTCTTGCAATAGTAAACGGAAAATCTGAATATAATCTAGAAGTATTAAAAGATGTAACCGAAGAAGATGTAGCTAAGGCTAAATCAATTGTCGACAACAACATTATTCGCGTTGAAATATCAGAGGATGCTGTTGGATTATATGTAGAGGCATTGGTTTCCGGGCAGAACGGCAAATCCAGAGTTGTGATAAAAGATAAGCATGACAACATAGTGCTTGTCGAAAAAAATAATAAGGTAGTTTTTGAAAAACAGCAAGCAAAATCTTACGAAGATACGATGAGAAAAAAAATCAAAAAACTAACTATAGAAGATTTGAAATATTTCGTTGATACAGCAGATTTAAATCAGTTGGATTTTGTTGCCAATGGTATACAAATGAATAAAAAGATGGCAGAGGCAGGAATGGGAAGTAGATACAGTAGAGTTATGAGCAGAGGAGTCCCTATAAATAACTTAAATTGCATGGAATATGCTAAGCTTCTCACCGCTTCAGCCAGCTATGCTCGAATGACAGGATATCCTTTACCGGTCATGAGCTGTGCAGGCAGCGGCAATCACGGCATAGCTGCCACACTGCCTGTGGCTGCCGTTGGAGAGAAAATGCAAATAAAGCAGGATAAGATAATTAGAGCAGTAACCTTAAGCCTCTTGGTTACCATTTATGTTAAAAGCTATACAGGAACACTTAGTCCCGTTTGTGGGTGCGGTGTTGCTGCCGGTGTCGGCGCAAGTGCCGGAGTAGTATATCTTCTTGATGGGGATCTTGAGCAAATTGGAGGTGCCATAAAAAACATGGCAGGTACACTTGATGGAATTATCTGTGACGGTGGGAAACCCGGCTGTGCTTTTAAACTTTCCATATCTGCTGGTGCTGCCGTAGAATCTGCCATGATGGCCATGAATGATGTTGTAATATCTTCTCATGACGGTATAGTAGCTGATACTGCTGAAAAAACCATCAAGAATCTGGGTAAAGTGTCAACTATCGGGATGGCAAAAACCGATGAGACAATTTTGAAGTTAATGTTGGAGAAAATCTATTAAACATTTGTGTCGAAACTGATTAGCAAATTTTATAGGGGAGGGGGCTGAAATAAGATTTAAACGAGAACAAAAAGTCCTGCGAACAACATACATTTTTGTTGATATGAGCTCAATTTTGTGATATATTAAACTAACTAAAGTTTTAGATTTTTAACTATATTACGTTTTGTATATTCGAGTATAAATAAACCGTTTCTTGTGACCAATTATTAATAAAATGAAAGGAGGAAGAATTCCCGAAGTGGGAATTCAATCAGGATGAAAAAAATATTGGCTGTTCTGCTGGTAANTAGCTTGGTGATTTTTAGTTTTGCGGCATGCGGTTCCAAGCAGACAGAGGGAGATGCGGTAATAAAAATTGCAGTAGCTGGGCCTATGACTGGAGACAATGCTGAGTATGGCATAGGTTTTGCAAATGCTGCAAAATTAATGGCGAAAGAATGGAATGAAAAAGGCGGCGTTGATGTAGGTGGGACAAAATATAGAGTTGAGATTGTAGAATTTGACGATAAGTCAGATTCAGACGAAGCAAAGCTCATAGCTGAAAGAATAGTATCCGATAAAAACATATGGGGCGTTATAGGTCATTTTGCCTCAGGAATATGTATGGTGGCAGCTCCAACCTATCAGGAAGCAAAGTACGTAAACATAAGCCCCACATCTTCTCACCAGGATTTCTCCAAAATTGGTGACTACATATTTAGAAACAACACTGTAATTACTGTTGAAACCAAAACAGGCGCGGAAATAGCAGTGAAGGATTTGGGCTCAAAGAAAATAGGGGTTCTATCCATAGATACGGAGTGGGGCCAGTCAGCGGGAGACGCAATGGAGGAGAACATTAAAGCTATGGGTGGAGAATGTGTTCTCCGCCAGGAAGTATCTACGGATGCAGTTGACTTTGCTACAGAAATCGCTAACTTTAAAGCTGCAGGCGCAGAAGTGATTATGGTTGCCGGCATGTACGGGACCCTTGCTCCTTTTGCAGTAGCCTGCAAAAACAGCAACTATGATGTTAAACTTGTCGGCTGTTCAAATGCATATACGGAGAACCTGATTTCCATTGCAAAAGATGCTGCTGAAGGCATTTACGCTCCCGTATCATTTTTTGCAGGCCATCCTGACGAGAGAATTCAGGATTACGTAAAGAGGTATGTTGATGAGTATGGTGCCCCTCCTTCCGCTCTGACTACACAAGCTTACGACTCGGTAGGCATATTACTGGAAGCAATGGAACGTGCGGGCAAACTTGACAGAGAGGCTATAAAAGATGCCATATATGAGACTGAATATAACGGCATGTCCGGTTATACCACCTTTGATGAAATAGGTGACGCTCATAAAGAGTTTACAAAAATCATGGTTAAAGACGGTACTTTCGTCCTCGCAGAGTTTTAGCTGCAGAGCGTAAAACGCAATGCGATTAAGAGAGGAACTGGTGTCNTCTCTTAATCGCGAATTTTTAGGAAAAGAAGCAGTTCTCTCGCCGGCTTTCCGGAGAAAGGAAGGTGACTAGAATCATATGGAGGCATTCTTCGTAGCAATGATTAACGGCCTGGCGCTCGGAATGGCATACGCGCTAATAGCAGTAGGTTATTCCATGGTTTTTGGTGTTCTAAGGCTGATAAACTTCTCCCATGGTACAATCTATGCCTTTGGCGCTTATATGGTTTATTTTTTTGTATCCCTTAAGTTCGGGTTATTTCCAGCCATTCTTCTAAGCATAATAACATCAGGAATTTTGGCATTACTTATTGATAAAATGGCACTTGAGCCTCTAAGGAAAAAAGAATCGATACCGATAGCCACGCTAATTACAACGGTAGGTGTTTCATTTATCATTCAGAACTTTTTATCAATTGAATATATTTTTACCAGCGAAAAGAAAGGTTTTCCCTCCCTCAATTTATTTGGAAACATTATTATAGGCAATGTAACTATACAAAGCAGTCAGATAATAATGTTTTTTGTCGCAATAGTTTTGCTTGTGTTTTTAACATTTTTAGTTCACAAAACTAAAATTGGTCTGTCCATGCGGGCTGCCGAACAAAACATAAAGGCAGCCAAGCTCATGGGTATAGATGTAAACTCCGTTATATCATTTACATTTTTTGTAGGAGGAGCTTCGGCAGCTATTGCAGGTGCCCTTGTCAGCGGATATTACCAGATTATATCTCCGACTATGGGATCATTAATTGGATTGAAAGCCTTTTCTGCTGCAGTTGTTGGCGGAATAGGAATATTATATGGTTCTGTAGTTGGTGGGCTGGTTGTAGGAGTTTCCGAGTGCATAGCGGCCCAGTACCTGGGAAGCAACGTCCGAGATCCTATGGCATTTATTATATTGATAATTATCTTGATCATCAAACCTACTGGCCTGTTCGGCAAAAAAGGGATTTCAAAGGTGTGAGCTATGGGCAAGACAGCAACTAAGAAAAATAGCATATTGTATAATTTAGAACATTTTTTTGACCGGTATAAAGTAATTTTCGCTGTAGTTTTTGGAATTGCAGCATTTTCGGTGCCATTTATAGGTCTTTCTCGTGTTACATTGCGTCTATTGACAATGATTGCATTGTACACCATGCTCGGCATGGGACTCAATATATTAATTGGCTATACAGGCCAGGTATCTTTGGGACATGCTGGGTTCTATGCTATCGGAGCTTACGTATGTGCACTTTTGCAGGTTGATGCGGGTTGGAGCTTTTGGCCTTCATTACTGGCTGGCGGTATATTTTCAGGAGTTGTAGGTTTTCTATTGGGGCTGCCTTCTATGCGCCTTTCAGGAACATACCTGTCTATAGTAACTTTGGGTTTTGGCGAAGTCGTCTTAATGATTCTAAAACAATGGGAGCCTGTGACATACGGAAATTACGGCATTCGAAACATTCCGAAACCCGAATTGTTTGGCTTTACATTTGATTTACAAAACGGCGGGTTTTATATAATTATTCTCGTGCTTACGATATTGACGGGAATATTATGCACGCTTATCAGAAACTCAAAGACGGGTCGTGCTTTCCTTGCGATTAAAGAAGATGAGTTTGCAGCTATTATGATGGGAATAAGAACATCAAGGTACAAGATATTGGCATTTGTGATTTCAGCCTTTATCACGGGCATTGCAGGTGGATTCTACAGTGTTATCAACAATGGCTATATTGAGCCAACCAATTTTACTTTTAACACCTCGGTACTCATATTAAGCGTTGTTATCATAGGAGGCTTAGGAACCATTCGTGGAATGGTTTGTGGTGCTGCCTTGCTGATTCTTTTTCCCGAAGTATTTCGTTTCCTTAACGAATGGCGTTTCGTCATATACGGATTGTTATTAGTTTTAATGATGCAGTTTAGGCCCCAAGGAATTCTCGGATGGCAATCCACCCTTCCTTACAAATTAACGAAACGGACTCGGAAGGAACTGGAAAAACTGAAATTGCCAAAAGATGAAGCGAAAACTCCTGGAGACAAAGGGAGGGGAGAGCATGGCGTTTTTAAATGCTAAAAGTATTTCCATGCAGTTTGGCGGTCTCCTTGCCGTAGATAATTTCAGCTTCTATATTGATGAAGGAGAAATCGTAAGTTTAATAGGGCCCAATGGGGCAGGAAAGACAACGGTCTTTAATATGATTACCGGTGTTTACAAAACCACTTCCGGTACTATGGAGTTTAAAGGCCATATACTAAATGGCAAGACCCCACAGGAAATTGTTGCACTCGGCATATCCCGAACTTTCCAAAACCCACGCCTGTTTCCAAAAATGCGCGTAATTGAGAATGTCTTAATAGGGACCCATATTCGGACAAAATACAGTTTTCTTGACGGAGTGTTTAGAACAAAAAGATTTCAATGCGAAGAGGCGGAGAAGACAATCCGGGCGATAAAAATCCTTGAAAGTATCGGATTATATGAACATATCAATAGCTACGCCGGAAGTCTTCCCTATGGTGAGCAACGCAAATTAGAAATTGCGCGGGCCATCGCAACGGATGCCGAACTTTTACTCCTTGACGAGCCTGCTGCTGGTATGAATCCAGCTGAAACAGAAGAACTTCTCCAATTTATACGTGACCTGAAGAATAGAGGATTTACAATCTTTCTGATTGAGCACGATATGAGAGTTGTTATGAATATATCGGATCGAATATATGTGTTGGATCACGGTNAGCTTATTGCTCATGGTACACCAAATGAAATTATTAACAATGAACGTGTCATTGAGGCGTATTTGGGAGGGGAAAGAAAACATGTTAAAAATTAAAGATCTCCATGTTTTTTACGGTCCCATCCATGCGCTAAAAGGTATTTCCTTAGAGGTAAAAGAAAAAGAAATTGTTACCCTCATCGGATCCAACGGCGCTGGCAAATCTACAACTCTCAGTGCGATTACGGGACTGGTAAAGGTAAATGGAGGTTCAATTGTTTTTAATGGCATAGATATTACTAACATGAGCCCTCACAAAATCGTTCGAATGGGCATAAGCCTATCTCCTGAAGGGCGCGAGGTGTTTCCCGCACTGACGGTTGAAGAGAATCTAAGGCTTGGCGCTTATACTAGAAAGGACAGCGAGATAAAAGAGTCTTTTGAACGCGTGTATGATTTGTTCCCCAGATTAAGGGAAAGGGTCAGACAAGCTGCAGGGACACTTTCAGGGGGAGAACAGCAGATGCTGGCAATCGGACGTGCTCTCATGAGTCAACCAAAATTGTTGCTGCTCGATGAGCCTTCAATGGGGCTAGCACCAAATTTGGTCGCGATGATATTCGATCTGATTGAATCAATCAACAAACAGGGTACGACCATTCTACTTATAGAACAAAACGCCAATATGGCTTTTTCCATTGCGCATCGTGCTTATGTTCTTGAGACGGGCCGAATAGTCATCTCAGGAAGTGCACAAGAACTTGCCGGGGATAATCGAGTCAGAAGCGCTTACTTGGGAGGTTAAAAATTAAAAAGGAAGGAGTTATGTATGAAAAAAATAATTAACAATCCGGATAATGTGGTATCTGAAATGTTGCAAGGCCTTGCAAAGGCAAATCCTTCGGTGGTATACAGCGGTGTGGGCATTGAGGTTATATCACGAAAGGAAAAAAAACAAAACAAAGTTGGTGTAATTTCAGGAGGAGGTAGCGGACATGAGCCGGCTCATGCGGGTTATGTGGGATATGGTATGCTAGATGCAGCAGTTGCAGGAAATGTGTTTACTTCTCCATCACCTGACAGGATCCTTGAAGGGATCAAACAGGCAGATAGCGGTAAGGGTGTTCTTATGATCATAAAGAATTACTCAGGAGATGTAATGAATTTTCAAATGGCTGGTGAGCTTGCAGGGAGTGAAGGGATAAAGACAGATTATGTCATAGTAAGAGATGATGTTGCAGTTCCTGATAGCACATATTCCACTGGAAGGAGGGGCATTGCAGGCACAATATTTGTTCATAAAATAGCAGGTGCTGCTGCTGAACAAGGTAAGAGTCTGGAGGAAGTCAAGGCACTTGCTCAAAAAACCATAGACAATGTCAGAAGTATGGGAATGGCAATGACTCCTTGCATTCTTCCGGCTGTAGGAAGGCCAGGGTTTGAGCTTGGTGAAGATGAAGTAGAAATTGGAATGGGGATTCATGGTGAGCCTGGAGTCAACAGAGAAAAGATTAGCCAGGCTAAGGAATTAGCTGGAAAGCTTGTAGGGCGAATACTTGATGATTATGAATTTACAGGAAATGAAGTTGCAGTTATGATTAATGGATTAGGTGGTACTCCTCTTATGGAGCTATATATTTTCTACAATGAAGTGGAAAAAATTCTGACTGAAAAAGGTATTAAGATTTACAGGACTTTTGTAGGCAATTACATGACATCTTTGGAAATGGCTGGCTGTTCGGTAACATTGCTGAAACTAGACCGAGAATTAAAAGATTTACTGGATTTCAGATGTGATGCTCCAGCATTCCGGGTTTGACTTTTTAGGAGGTAGCGTTATGAGTTTTGTAATTACATCAAAAGATTATATAAACTATATAAACATTGTATCAAAAAAAATTTATGAAGATAGAGATTACATAACTGATTTAGATGCTGCAACAGGCGATGGGGACCATTGGACAAATATCAATATGGGCTTTCAGAGCCTAGTTGGGGCAAGTGATGAACTTAGGGAAATGCCTATTTGTGAAGCATTTAAAAAAATTGGAATGCTTATGATGAGTAAAATTGGAGGTAGTTCCGGGATTCTATATGGTGGAGCATATTTAGCGGCATCCAAAGCTGTTGCTGGGAAGGAAAGCATAGATAGTCAGGAATTATGTACTGCTTTGGAAGCAATGGTCAACGACATGATGATGAGAGGGAAGGCTAAGCCTGGTCATAAAACAATGATAGATGCACTTTATCCGGCTGTACAAACCTATAAAGAGGCATTGGCATCGGGGACAGATGACAAAAAAACCTTAGAGCTTGTAAAACAGGCAGCGATAGATGGTGCTGAAGCGACTAGGAATATGGAAGCCGTAAAAGGGCGTGCTAGCTATCAGACCAACAAAGGTGTAGGGCATTTGGATCCAGGTGCTGTCACAATGAGTTACCAAATTGAGTGCCTTTGTGATTATATTATAAACAATGTTATTAATTAACCAATTGGCTTTGTAAAGTTAACATGAAAGAATAGCACCCGAAAATGGCCAATAGCTTCATGCCACAAGCAAGAACTCCCGTTTTTGTTTTTT
>JGI24713J26584_10003067_pt1 | contig 11066 bp, 9 predicted proteins | sample BioPla4DNA1_FD_26584 | JGI IMG/M metagenome (IMG submission 26584) | reverse complement strand
ATAAGGCTCGGTTTTTACATCTCTATAGCAGGCACGGTCACGTTCAAGAACGCCCGGCGGCCAGCGGAAGTAGCTGCAAAAATCCCACTAGACAGACTGCTCATGGAGACCGACTGCCCGTACCTCGCTCCTGTCCCATTTCGCGGCAAGCGCAACGAGCCTGCATATCTACGCTATACAGCTGAGAAGATCGCCGGACTTAGGGGGATCACTCTTGAACAACTAGCCAAAGCAACTAGTGAAAACGCTTCCCGCCTTTTCTCTATCTGAACTCTCACTACATCCGCTAAATGCCCAATACCAGGGCACCCTCCCACCCGAATCCTAAAAAGGGTGATTTTTGAAGGAGATTTAGAATTCTGGAAGAATTAATNCCCCCGAATTTTACCCGATTTGAGAAATAAAATTACTGATTATGGAGAGTTCTGGAGATGAGACGTAGGATCTCCGCTGGCATTGCGCTGTGCATCGTTGCTCTAGCATGCCTCGTCTGGGCGGTGGCGTTTGCAGGATCAGGAGTTTGCCTTGCAGCAGCTACCGGGAGCGATAGCGCGCGGCCGCACTCAGGCCTGACTGATCGGGCATACGATGCGATGTCCGGGTCNACTTTTCAGTCGACTATTGAGCACAAGAAGGGTATGCTTGTCTTGGGGCAGCAATTTAGCATCAGATCGGCGCTCTCGGATTGGAGGCTCTTTCTAGACGGCAATCTCTCGACTGACAAGGAGCCTCGTGTGACTCTCAGGGGAGTCAAGGAGTCCGCAGATGGGCAGATAGATNTTGGCAATCTGACAGACACCGCTCCATTTAGCCTAGTCATCCCTCGCTCAGGCGTGGCCGGACTGCGGACCCGTGTAAGGGCAAGCCTGCTCACAGACAGACACCGGCTGGATGTGCCTTGGCTTGTGCCTCGAGTCGGCTCACCCTACGCGAGGCTGTGCTGGCTGATAGGCGAGGTTAAGGAGCAGTATTTTGGGATTGGCTGGCTTTATGAGCCTCGCTGCTCCATAGGCGTGCTTGTCCCTGGGTTGCACAACGAGCTCCTCCTTTGCACTCTGCACCAGCTGCCTTCTAACTACGGCACTGTGCAGACCTCTACGAGGGTTGGAGGAGATGAGGCGGCAGAGAGATTTGCCTATCAGCTCAAGCTGAGAGCGGAGACGGCTCTCGGCACGACAAGTCTCGAAGCTGCGAGAGTGCCCCTTGGTTTTTCCGGATTTGTCGCAGGCAGGGGTGAGCGATACCACGGGTTTAGGCGAAGGCAACTATCCCTCTCACGGCGGTATCCATTTGAACTACGCATGTCTTGGTCAAACGAGCGCCGCGATCCAGTCAGCTACCTGGGCCTGCCTGAGGAGTTGCTTACAATCAGATCTGTGGAGGTTGGCACACCTGACTATGCGCCGGTAGACCTTGCAGTCTCAGTGGGCACTCGTGATTTCGCCAACGCAAAGGACGGGAGGGGCAGAGAGTTTTCAGCGAGGACGTTGATAGCTGTTGATTACCTGTGGGACTATGATCCTTGTAGAGCGTCTGCATCTGTGCAGTACAAGGACGGCGAGTCCGCTTCACTGCCGGGTCATCCCGGAGGCAGGGGCTGGTTTGAGAAGGCTCAGACCCAGTGGGTTGCAAGCGCGTCTTTTGGCATCTCGACGTTCCTGGGCAGATGGACTTTCTCTGCTAGGCATCAGGATACTTACACGACTCGTCTGGATGAGATGAACCTTAGGTTCACCTCATACTCCACACTGACACAACAGCTGACAGCCAAATGGGACTGTATTCCGATAGAACCCTGGACAGCTGTTGGTATGGCGTTGGACTTGAAGAGTTACTCACGGGTGATCCGATCCTGCACAGGCGGGCCTCCCGGCACTCCGGGTGCGAGCGGGCTGTCGTACAGCCTTGAGGGGTACAGGGCAGTGATCGGCACGATCTCAAGCACAGTTGCGCTTCCATCAGAGAGGTCGTCGAGGACTCTCTCCCTGACCGGAGCAGTGGAGTTTAGACGCGAACACGATTCGAGCTGTTTCACGCCGATGTTTACAGGCAAAGCCGTTTACAGGGTGAAGCTTTAGGCCCGAGGTTGGGACCTGTTGCGTAGCCCTGGGGAAGTCAGGCTGCCGCAGCGGTTGGTAGCTGTCAGCGGAGATCGATATAGCTCAGCGGAGATTGATACAGCGCGGATCAGAAGATGCAGTCTGGAGGTTGGGATATGAAAGGCAATGTCAAAAACCATAGCGACAGTGTCGCCGTTGTTAGGGTAAAGCTCACGGACGCACCGTCAATAGATGGCCGCAAGCCGTTTGCGATCATTGCTATTGAGTCAGATCAGAGCTTGGCAGACTTGGCATCCATGATCCTTGTGAGCTTTGGGTTTGATGTGGACCACGGGTACGGGTTTTACAGCGATATCCGGCGCTACAACCAGTCAGAGGAGAGGTATGAGCTGTCTGCAGACGCCGGTGCTACCGAAGGCTTGGGAGTCAATAACGTCTCAGTATCTGAGGTGTTTACCCCAGGCAAACAGATGCTGCTCCTTTACGACTACACCAACAAGTGGCACTTCGTGGTGCGCCTAGTGAGATACGAGGACTTTAACGCGGAGCAGACATACCCAGCTATTCTGCTCTCTCATGCGATCCCATTGGACCCTGAGCACCTTGACGACGATATAGATGACGAAGACAGCAAGTACCCGATGATGCCGGTTGTCAAGCCGTGGAAGGAAAGCGCTTCAGAAGTGCGCGACTCTCCTCCGATCAACCTGCCATTTGTGATACCGAGCCCAGTCCAGGATCCTGCAGTGCCTTACTACGATCCCCCGACAATCGACCAGTGGCTCGACCTCTTTGACGCTGCAGTGGCGTTTAGAGACGCCCGGTGCTATCAGTGGATGGACGACCTGCAGTTGTTTGGCGTCGAGGACCCTCACTCAGGCAGTGTCTGGTACTGCAGTATCTTTGGGGGTTCTGACGGGCCTTGCGGGTTGGCAGCATACGAGGGTTCTTTGGCNTTGGCTACGTTCTTGGACGCTGTGGACTCAGACTCCGGACCNATCTGCCTGTTTGGGCCCAANTCACCAAGGACNCTGCTGATGCTCCTCAGCGACANAGGCGCGCTNGCTCCTGAGGACTTGGCGGTCATCAAGGCGNCCGGTGTCAAGTTTCACGGAGACCGGCAGTGGCCTCATTTCCGCAGTGTCCTCCCGGGATACAANCCATGGTATCTCACTGCAGACGAGGCTGTCACCATGACCGTCCTGCTGAGGCAGTCACTGGAGGTNGCAAACAAGCTGCTCGAAGATCCCGACTTCCCGATTCGCAANGACGACTGGGCCCTCCTGACCAGAGTCCCCTGCAGCGAAGGGACAGACNATTTTATGGACGCATACTGGGTCCCCGACATGGAGCCGCCGATCCCGGATTCGTTTAACGCCCTGCTGGATGATATCAAGATCAAGAGGTACGGGCGCAAACACATCAAGTCAAAGTCTCTGTGGGAGATAAGCGCCAAGTGGGTGCAGGAGCCGATCCAAGAACGCCCTGACGTCAGGCCTTTTTATCCGATCATACTCGTGTGGATAGACCGCACTACAGGCNTAGTCTTGAATGCCAAACTGACCAGCCCAAGGAAGTTNGCGCAGGACCTTGTTGATGCGACCCTGGAGTGCATAGGCCAATACGGCATTATCCCAAAGGAGATCGAACTCGACTCCTCCGACTCCATGATCATCTTGCGTGAAGTGGCTTATAGGCTTGGCATTCAACTGACCCTGGTGGACGAACTCACCAAGTCTGACATAATCAGAGATGAGCTTTATCACTCGCTGAAGCGCGGTGAGATCCGTGAAATCGGTGAGAATGAATAGCGCTGTAGCCTCCCTGCTCACGGCTTCGACGTTGGGCAAGCCTATGCGACCCTGATCGGGCTCATGCGATCCGCCGCGCCACCCTGAATACCAGGTAGGCAACCAGCAGCAGTGCGGCAAAGGCTATGGTAGCAGTGGATGCCTCTTTCTCTGCGAACATGCGCACTTTCCACCATACATAGGGGAAGGTGAGTACGTCCTTTAGTCCAAACCGGTCTTCGTCTCCAATCGTCAGCACGTACTTCCCGGTCTGCCCGTTTGGGCTGTGGACAGAAATGAGATACTCCCCGTCAGCTGAAGCAACGGTCCGCAGCCGTTGGCGCCTGAGGTACTGTGTCTGAGTGAACGGCTCGTAGAATCTCTCGGGCTCACCGCCGATCCAAAGCTGGGTGACAGAAGGACTGCTCGATCCCGGTTCGTATAGCGAAATAGCCGGCGTAAACTCCTTCATGCGTGGTATGTCAGGGATCAGCATCTCTGCGACTATCGAATCCCCTTTCTTGGCTGTGAAGCGGAAGTAGTCCGTCTGGCCCTCCTCTGTCAGCACTCCGTATGCAGCATGCGAAATCCTGTGGTTTGGGATCTCGATAGGGTCTTGCCTGGTTGCGCCTTTGTGAGCCTCGATGTACTTNTGGGCTGAGGCCGGCACGCCAAACGAACAGAGGATCAAGAAGGCCGTAAGCATGGCACTCAAGGCCGAGGCGCTCCAGTGTTTCATACTCCTATCTGCTCCTCTCATAGCTAAGGTTGCACGATGGGTAGGGTCTCATGATAAGGCCTCACGGGCTCATCCTAGTATTGTGCTCTCTCGCTCGTCTGCTTATCCGGGTCACGCCCCTATGCCTCATGTGGCACTAGACAGGCGGGTACCCTACCGCGTCGGGCTTTATGGCGTCTCGTCGATCAATCGATCGCGGTGGCATATGGTGAAGCCTGGCAGGAGACTTGAGCTGTCAAGTCTAATAGGCATGTTATTGGCGTTCGTCCAGATACTGTACGATTAGAGGCAAGGGGGTGTTCGAAGATGCTGCGAGTATGCTTCATCGGTTCGGCAGGTCATTATCCTTATGCTTTGAATGGGCTCCGGGGCAGGACTGACGCGAAAGCAGTGGCTGTTGCACCGGGCTGTGATGGCGAGGACATCTCTGCAGTAGTCACGAGACTGGAGAGCATAGGGCAGACTGCGAAGGTGTACAAAGACTACAGAGAGATGCTCGATCAAGAAAAAGCAGATGTAGCAGTGATCAACACTTATTTTGCGCTCAACTCCAACATAGCAGTCAAAGCGCTCAACAGGGGCATGCATGTCTTTGTGGAGAAGCCGGTAGCCACGACCCTGAGAGGCCTTGATGAAGTCCGAGAGGCGCTCGATAAGAGCGGGACGAAACTTGCAGCCATGCTCGGCCTCAGATACACTCGCCATTTTTATACAGCATGGAAGGCAGTGCAGGATGGAGCAGTGGGCGAGGTCAGGCTGATGACAGCTCAGAAGTCATATCGCCTCGGAGAACGCGGGCCGCACTACAGAAACAGAGAGATCTACGGAGGCACCATCCCGTGGGTCGGCAGCCATGCGATAGATTGGCTCTACTGGTTTGGCGGCAAGAAGTTTGTATCAGTGATGGCTTCTCACTCAGCCATGCACAACAGGGGGCACGGTGACCTCGAAGTCACTGCTATATGCCATTTCACCTTTGAGGATGAAGTGCTCGGCGCAGTCAACATCGACTACCTGAGGCCAAGCACAGCTCCAAGCCACGACGACGACAGACTGCGCGTCGCAGGCACCAGCGGAGTGATAGAGGTGAGGTCCGGAAAGGTCTATCTGATCTCAGAGACGCGCAGCGGTATACAAGAGCTCGCCCTGCTAGATCCGGGCACCCTGTTTGGCGATTTGCTGGATGAGATCCAAGGCCGCGGGCAGTGCATGGTCAGTGCCGAGGATTCGCTATATGTGACAGAGGCGTGCCTCAGAGCTCGTGATTCTGCTGACACAGGCAAGATCGTAACCTTCTAAACGCGTCAGATGATCTGTGCAGGCTTGCCTCGTAGATGACAACGGCGGCTGCTGTTGCGACATTGAGGGAGTCGCACTTGCCTTTGCGAGCTTAGGGTGCAAACGTGAGACCTTGGAGTCGCATGAGATGACGAGATCACACCCGGCTCCCTCAGCCACTCTCAGTATCGTCCCTATGTTGCCGGGGCTGTCAAGCTGGTCCAAGACAACGACAAGGCTGCTGTCTCCAGGGCTGACCTCGCGGAGGTCAACAGGCGGTAGCTCACACACGCAGAAATAACCTGTAGGGTTGTCCCTGTTCGTCAGCATCCTGCTGACTCGGCCTGAGATCGTGTAGGTTCGCTCCGAGGCAGAAGCGAGCAACTCCACAATCTGTGCCTCGTGCTCGTTTGATACAGACTCCGGGTCAAACAAAAATACCTTGAGGCAACCTGGATTCTCCAGGATCCTCTCGTAGGCCCAAAGTCCCTCTACCGCAAGCAGCGGCCTGGAGTCAACTGACTGAGCATTCATGAGCCTTTTGACAAGTTTGACTTCATCACTGCGTGCGCCAACAGGGCGAAACCTATATAGATCGTGCTGCACAGCTTTCCCTCCGGTCAGGAGTATTCGTCGCGTCAGATAAAGCTCCTCTTGACCAAGTACGGGCTTCCAGTTAGTATGGTGAACAAGGTCGAATAGGATTCATCAAGCGATCGATTACCGATATGAGACGGGAGGATTTTCCCCTCTGCTGTAGAAGTATGACTAGCAGCAGCTCGAAAGGTCTACAGAGCTTTGACCTGCGTCTGGGTAGTGTTGAATGCTTCTTCAGTGGTTCCAGCGGTTGCATAATCCTAAGAACAAAGTGTTGAGATTATGGAGCGAAGATGGTATGCAGTGGCCACTAAGCCTCGCCAAGAGGACTTGGTGTGCAGGATGTATGATTTGTTTGGCATAGAGTATTTCCTTCCCAAGATCGCTCTGCCAAAAAGGTCTGTGACATCGGAAAGGTCCTCAAGATCTCAGAATATTGTCGTCAAACCGATGTTTCCTGGGTACTTGTTTGTACATGCATCCCAGAACAGTAGCGAGTGGAAAAGGGTCAACTACTGCCCAGGCGTGAAGAGCGTAGTCACCTTTGGCGGTATTCCGGCAAGTGTGCCGGATGAAGTGGTCTCTGAACTACAGACGAGGAGTCGTGGAGCAGGGGCCATTGATCTAGTAAGGCCCTTTTCTGAAGGAGACTTAGTCGTTATCCGGAGCGGCCCGCTAAAGGGACTGACCGCTTTGTTTAAGGGGTTTATGTCAGATAGCGGCCGAGTAAGGCTCCTCATGGAGATGCTCCGCCGTTGTGTAGAAGTAGAGGTATGGAGCGACCAGATCGAGAAGATCGGGTAATGCTGTCTCAACCGGATCGTTTATAACAGCATATGCTTCGTCTGTGGACTAGCTACGCCTTGTTTGCTCGACTCTGTGAGAACGGCTAGAACAGCTCGTCGGGGCGGAGCTATGCGCGTCAGTAGGCACACCAGGGAAAATGTGGGAGTGGTTCATACGACACTCAGAGCACGGTACAGGGTCTTTGCCCTCGTGTTGATCGATGCGATCATAATATTGCTTTCAGGCATCCTCGGGGTGTTTATCAGATTTGAGTTTAACCTGCCTGTCCGCTATCTCCAGAGCTACCTGGGGATCGCTATGCTGGAGGTTCCTTTGCGCTTAGTCATACATGGCTTCTTTGGCCTGTACAACAGACTGTGGAGATACGCTAGCGTCAAGGAGCTGATCTCCATCGTAGCTGCAGTGGGCCTCGGGTCTGCGTTTGTGCTTGGTGCTGTGCACCTGCCTCCATTTGTTGGCTATCCGCGCAGCGTCGTGATCCTCTCCTTTCTTATCAACGTCAGCCTTATAGGGGGCAGCAGGTTTGGGGTCAGGCTGCTGCAGGAGCTGAGAGCCATAAGGGCTGAGCGCGCGGCGGGCAAAGCCTCAGGTCAGACGAGGCTCTTGATCGTCGGAGCTGGCGATGCCGGAACGATGATGCTCAGAGAGATCCTGCGCAGCCCGGATGAGGGCTACGAAGTCGTTGGATTCGTCGATGATGACCGACAGAAGACCGGCTTTCGCATCTCTGGTGTTCCGGTCCTAGGGACGACTGCAGACGTCCAGCGTTTGGTCAAGGCGCACAGTGTTGATGAGATCTTGATAGCAGTGCCTTCGCTGGACCATGAGGGTATGCGAGCGCTCGTACGGAGGCTCAAGAAATCCAAGGTCCGGCTAAAGACGGTCCCCAGACTGGTCGACCTCGTCAACGGGCAGGTCACTATCGGCAGCATACGGGACGTCCGACTCCAGGACTTACTGCAGAGAGATGAGATCAAAGTCGACCTTGAGACGATGAGCGAATATCTCAAGGACCATGTTGTACTTGTGACAGGCGCGGGCGGCTCGATTGGATCCGAGCTCTGCAGGCAGATCTGCAGATTTGCGCCAAAGCAGCTCATCCTTTTTGGAAACGGCGAGAACAGCATATATGAAGCGGATCTCGAGCTCAGGGAGCAGTTCCCTGACCTGGATCTTGTCCCGGTCATTGCAGACGTAAGGGACAGGGACAGGATCTTTCGCATCTTTGAGCGGTACAAGCCGGAGGTCGTCTTTCACGCTGCTGCTCACAAGCATGTGCCACTGATGGAGAGCAATCCCGAAGAGGCAGTCTCGAACAACGTGTTTGGCACAAAGAACGTTGCTGAGGCTGCAGACAAGGTNGGGACAAAGAGGTTTGTAATGATCTCCACTGACAAGGCGGTCAACCCAACGAGCATAATGGGTGCGAGTAAGCGCCTTGCAGAGATCGTGGTCCAGATGATCGGGCGAGAAAGCTCGACGAAGTTCGTTTCAGTCAGGTTTGGCAACGTGCTTGGCAGCAGAGGTAGTGTGGTGCCCCTGTTTGAGAGGCAGATCGAGAGAGGCGGGCCTGTCACAGTCACACATCCTGACATGCAGAGGTACTTCATGACCATTCCGGAGGCAGTCCAACTCGTCATCCAAGCCGGTGCAATGGGCAAGGGCGGCGAGGTGTTTGTCCTAGACATGGGCAAGCCTGTCAAGATAGTCGANATAGCAGAAGACCTCATAAGGCTNCACGGNCTGGAGCCGGGTGTGGACATACAGATAGAGTTCTGCGGCATGAGGCCTGGGGAGAAGNTGTTTGAGGAGCTCCTGACTGCNGAGGAAGGAACAGACGCTACCACGCATGAGAGGATATTCGTAGCTAGGGGCAAGGTGCCGTTTAGTGGCAGCCTTGATGAGTTCGTCCAGCTGATTGCTGAAGTGTCTGCGGGCAGAAACGATAACTACGAAAACATAACCCAGCTGGTCAACAGCCTAATCACTGTGCGCAAGTCGGNTGGAGAACCAGAAGGAAGCGACGACATGGTGGCTGCAGCGACAGAGGAATTAACAAAGCCGCTAGTAAAGCCGTTGGAGAGTGCTGCTGAGGTATAGGGAAAGGGACTCTGGTTGGTGTGAGTAGCTGACGTATGAAAAGCCTGCATGGAGAAGGTGCTCAGCATGTATGCGGCAGTGAAGAGGATACTAGATGTCTTACTTGCACTAATATGCTTAGTGGCGCTGTCACCGATTTTTGTCGCTATATCGATAGCGATTGTACTCGACTCGGGACTACCGGTACTGTTTAGGCAGAGACGAATCGGGATCAACAAGACGGCTTTTCAGATGTTGAAATTTAGGACGATGTACATGGATACTCCTGAGGATACACCTACGCATCAGCTCAAGAACCCTGAGCAGTACATCACCAGGGTCGGCAGGTTCTTGCGCAGGACAAGCCTTGACGAGTTGCCTCAGATATTGAATATTCTGGCTGGTGATATGTCATTTGTAGGCCCGAGGCCGGCTCTGTGGAATCAGGACGATTTGATCGCCGAACGGGACAAGTATGGAGCCAATCAGGTCAGACCTGGATTGACCGGTTGGGCTCAGATCAACGGCAGGGACAAGCTGCCTATTGAGGTGAAGGCTAGGCTGGATGGAGAGTACGTTAGGCGGATGGGGTTTTGGATGGACGTGAAGTGCATGCTCGGTACCGTGCTGACGGTTATCACAACCGACGGAGTCGTTGAGGGAGGTACCGGTGCTGGAAGTGAAAGAAGCAATGAAGGGGGACCCTCTCCCTGTGAAGAGAGTTCTCATTACTGGGAAGGACAGTTACATCGGAGACAGTGTTGCGCAGTGGCTCGCCAAGTACCCAGATAGGTATGCCACGAACGCCATTGATATGAGGGATGACTCGTGGCGAGAGCATGATTTCTCTCAGTACGACGTTGTGCTCCATGTGGCTGCGATCGTACATGATCGGTCTAGGAGAGCCACTGAGGATCTCTACTACAGAGTGAATCGCGATCTGGCGACTGCGACTGCTGAGAAGGCCAAGACCGAGGGTGTCAGACAGTTTATCTTCATGAGCAGCATGTCGGTGTACGGCAGTCGAGGGTTTAGCCACGTAATCAATGAAGATACACCACCAAACCCGGGCAGTGTGTATGGCGAAAGCAAGCTTCAAGCAGAAGAGGGCATAAGACGCCTTGAGAGCGATCGGTTTCGAGTCGTGATTGTGCGATCTCCAATGGTCTATGGACNAGGCTGCAAAGGCAATTACTCAAGACTCGCAAAGCTGGCCAGATTGCTGCCGGTGTTTCCTGATTTCGATAATCAGCGGAGCATGATACACATCGACAACCTATGTGAGTTTATCAAGTTCATGATTGACAACGACGAGAGTGGACTGTTTTTCCCGCAGAACCGGGAGTATGTGAAGACAAGCGAGATGGTGAGGCTTATCGCTGAGGCGGCAGGTCGAAATATTAGGTTGATTAGGGCCTTCAATCCAGTGATCCAGGTGCTTGGACCTAGAGTGACAGTGCTAGGCAAGGTTTTCGGTAGTCTGGTCTATGAGATGGGTATGAGTGAGTATATACAGGATTATAGGATCCGGAGTCTGCGGGAATCGATACTCCATACCGAGAAATGATCACAAGAGGCATTGGATTGGGGGAGTTCATCGTAGAAATAGCGACGCCAAAACACTGGATGATCAAGTCCAGATTAGTGTGTAAATTCCTCAGTTATCAATAAGCTTATCTGATATACGCAATATTGCTTTGATCATTGGTTTGTTTT
>JGI24713J26584_10003049_pt1 | contig 11119 bp, 20 predicted proteins | sample BioPla4DNA1_FD_26584 | JGI IMG/M metagenome (IMG submission 26584) | reverse complement strand
GTACCCCCTAAATTAAAACTTGGATGTACTTTCCCATCTGCATAAACTTGGCTTAGTAGTCCATCTATAAAAGCACTCTTAAGCTTTGCTAGTTTCTTATANTNNCTAAGAATCCTCACTAGCTCTTGCCCTTCCTGCTTCCTCTTATCCCTCTTGAATACTTGCTGAGTAATAACCTTTAACTGTTTATCTCCAGTTTGGGGCATCCCNCCTGCTGTCTCAGATACTACAGAGTAGTTGAAGCTCTTNTCTAATATATGAGCATTTCCAACGAACTCTCCCTTTTTATTAAACTTCTTGTATCCGAATAGGAGCTCTGCTAGTTGTTGTGAAGAGGTAGGACTGAACTCTACTCCAGCTATCTCTACCATCCTGTACTCCATATCAGCCATATCCTTCTCAGCTTTCTTAGACATTTCCTTTAGTCTTTCAAGGTTTACCCTTACTCCTCTTCTCTCCATATTGAAGAGTGTTAATAAGAACTGCATTTGTACTTTATAGAAGATAGTCTCCATCTTCTCTTTCTTGATTTCATCCATCTGCCAGTCAACATAATGTCTCCAAGTCCAGTAGGCATCAGCTAGGGCATATGGAGCTCCTACATCAAGCTTTACCATCCAGAATTGAGCTTTACTAGCTGGTTTAAGTCCTAGTTCTTTCTTCTGCTCATTAGTTACTGTAGCTAAGCACTCATCAAAGTGAGTCTGAGATACTCCATACACTTTAGAAGTACACTCCTTAAGGCTCTTAGCTTGGTTTTCATCAGTTATCCATCTAGCTATCATACCATCAAATATGTCCTTGGTCTTTATGTTTATACCAACATTAGCTAAAACATGGAGGTCAAATTTAAGATTCCACCCTATTATCCTTACATCTTCTCTCTCAAAGCAAGGCTTCAAGTACTTTACTACTGTCTCTACTGAGAGCTGGTTATTATCAAAGTAGTGTCCTGTAGGTATGTAATAAGTGTTATGTTCTCCAAAGCAGATACTTATTCCCACAAGCTTCATTTCTCCCTCATGCTGTACTCTAAGAGTATTGGTTTCTGTGTCATAGGCAAACTCTTCAACTTTCATTAATTTCTGTGCAAGTCTCTTGAGTCTTGGTAGTGAAGTTATTACTTCCCCTATCCTGTATTCTCCGTTGACTCCTTCAAATTCAGTGAACATTTTCATACCCCCTTGTATAATGATAAAGGAGAGGTTTATTATCTCCTCTCCATTGATATTATCGTATATGAGCTACTTTGTCAAACTACTGAACAGCTTTAACAAAGTCGCTACCAGCTTTAACTTTCACAACATTTTTAGCTGGAACTTTAACTGGCTCTTTAGTTCTTGGATTTACTGAGTCATGTGCTGGTTTGTGCTGAACTTCAAAAGTAATCTTTCCTACTAATTGAAGCTTGTCTCCAGCTTCCATCTTGCCTAATTGAGCTTCTATTCCTGCTAATACATTGTCAAGTTGTCTCCCTGCTTCTGCCTTAGCTACTCCTGCCTTCTCTGCAATAGTTTCAATTAAGTTTTCCTTGTTAAATACCATGTTAATCATCTCTCCTTTGTTATTAGTTTTTCTTTATTAGTTTCTTTGCTGGGGCTTTCCCAGACTTTGATGGTGTCTTAGTGTTCTTAACNGGAGTCTCATCCTCTTCATCATCTAAAAAATGAACTCCTCCTTGAACATCACTAGTGTCATCTTCATCATCAGAGTCATCATATGAGCTGGTTGCTTCTTCATCAATTGCACCCATAATCTGTTCTTCTACTATTTCATAGAAGTCTCTGCCACGATACTTCTCTGGAAGGATGTTGTTTAATTCCTCCTCACTCCACTCATCTAGGTCTCCTCTGTCAAAGTTCCACTTAGTTGAGGTGTCTTTGCCTGTCTTGTAAATATTCCAGTCCCTATCAAGTAGTCCATACTTAGATGAAAGTCTGTCCAACTGAGCTAGGTCTTGGCTTCCTCTTACTAAAAGCTTGAGTCTGTCCTTNCCCTTAACTTTCTTTCCTGTTTTATTTCCATTGGCATCTCTTTCCTCATACTCAAATTCAGTCCTGTCAATTACTAAGAAAGCTCCAACAAATCTAGGTTTGTCCCCTGCTTTACATTCAGGACAGTCATCTCCAGTACAAGTAATGTTAACTACTTTTCCATTAATAAACTTAGTATGTTCGTAGAAACATACAGGTTCATCAGTTAAGAATCTTACAGGGATTTCAAAATCATCTCCTGCATTTTTAGGGAAGAATACTCTCCAGAGCTTTCCTTGTCTTTGCTCTTTGATTAGTTCTCTTCTTTTTTCCTCTTCCCTAACAGCTTTGAATCCTCTTTTTACTAGTGGTTTCTTCATAATATGTTCCCTCCATCTGTCCCCCATTGGGACTCTTAATTTTTTTTACTACTCAATGTAGCTATATTCATGGCTGAGGGTTGTCCCTCAAGCACATTTATATCTTAACACTTGCACCATCCTATTGTCAAGCATATTTTAAGAAATTTTTGTTAATCCAGTCCTCCCCCTAAATACTTAAATCTGTCCACTACTTTTCCATCCTCTAGGGTTACAGTCTCCTCAAACATAGCTCTAGGTCTTGCCCATACTTGTCCAACTTTCCCTACTTCTGAATAGATTACTAACTGCTCATCCTTCTCAGTGTGCTGTGCTATCTCCATTACTCTGTAGTGTGTCCCATTTTTGTAGTGCACATAAATTCCTAATACTTTTGCTTTTGCCATAATACTTCATCCTCCTCTTAATCATCTATTCTTCTTATTGAACTACTTGTCCCATAAGGGTGTTTGTTCTCCAGCATCCATTCCACTTGCTCTTTAGTAAGCTCCTGTGGGTCTGATACTCCCTCTGGGTACTCACTAACAAACACTTTGAAGTCATGCTTTAGAAGGTTATAGTCATGCTCATTTCCCTTCTGCCCTGCTTGGTCTGGGTCTCTCATCAGAAGCACTTTCTTAACTCCTAGCTTATGCAGTATCTCTATTTGCTTACAAGTCTGAGTGCTCCTCTCATATGTTAGCTTAGAGCCTAGTGAGCTCAGAGCATTAGGGAAGCCTAGCTGGTGTAGCCACATACAATCGTATTGACCTTCCACTAATATTGCAAGGTCATCTACTAGCTCAAACTGAGGGAGTGGAAACAGTATGTCCCCTACTGGGAAGCCATCATAGATGTAGTATTTAACGTCATTCCCCTTCTTGTAAATCTTGTAGAACTTAGGATTAGGCTTTCCATTTATCTTCATCTCCAGAACAGCTCTACCAATTATTCCACAGAGAGCTCCATCCTCCCAGAACACAGGAACAGTTATCCTCTTTCTTTCCTCATCCCAGCCTACTAAGAACTTCTTAGCTGTCTCCTTGGTGAATCCTCTCTTAAGAAAGTAATCATGGACTACTTTTCCACTCTTATATAGAGCTAGTTTAATCCTTGGGGTTTCATATCTTGAAGGTTTGTCCACATTATCCACAGAGTTATCCACATCTTCATCTTCTATTCTCATTATGACAGACTGCTTCACATCCACAGTCTTTTTCTCAATGTTATACTTCTCTTCAAGCCACTCCTCTGCTCTCCTGTAGTCATAGCCAGTATGAATCCTTCCATCAACATCTTTGAAGCTATAAGTCCAATCCATACAGTGAGCCACTAACTTAGTGAGATTAAAGTGCTCCCCACAAGCAAAACACTTTCCTATCTCATCAAACACATGAATACCAGCAGAAGGTCTTGACTCTCCATGAAAAGGAGTCAAGGACAGCAGAATTGAATATTGTCTTTTGAGTCCTTAAACATACCATTCTTATCCCCTTGTATTCCTATTTCCCTCAAAAGAGCTTTCATTTTCTGTCTGTCCATTGGCATCATCCCCTTTCTCTATTAGAATTATAATATTGCTGAATTAAACTATATAATAATCGCATTTTTTTCTTATTTGATATTCTCGTATTTTCAATTTCTTCTATGGAAATTTCATAGCCTACTGAATAATCATATACAGTATCTTTATTTGATTTTATATTTAATTCTGGTATTAATCTTAAAACACCTATATCAATCATTCCTATTAGGTAATTTCTCTAATTTTTTATTAAATCTTCAACTAACATTTTAAATTCCTCCTCATCAAACTTGATTTTTACAAGTATAAGCATAGCATAATTACATAAGCTTGTCAAACTCTTTCCTAAGTTGCTTAAGAGCCTTTTTTAATATTCTACTAATATGGGCTTGAGATACTCCTACTATTTTAGCTATCTCTTTCTGAGTCATATTGTTTCTGTACTTTAACTCCAGTACTTGCTTATATGTTGGATTTAGCTTGGATAGTACTTTATATAGTTCTTCTAGTTCCTCAGCTTCAATTATATGCTCTAATATGTCTATGTCCTCTGCTACCATTATATCCATTTTGGTGATGAGGTTTCCATCCTCATCTACTGCCAAAGGCTCTTCTAAATAGTCCTGCCTGTCCCACTTACACTTAGCCCTTATATATNAATTAATTTCATTAATCATGCATCTACTAGCATATGNGGTAAATTTATAGTTCTTAGTGTGGTCAAAGGTGTTATATGCTTTTATCATACCTATCTTAGCTATGCTCACTAAATCTTCAAATGGCTCTAAACTAGCTAGGTACTTCTTAGCTATATACCCACACANAGGCTCATTTCTCTCTAAGAGTAGGATATAGGCTGAGTCATCCCCAGCCTTAGCCCTAACTATTAATTCCTCATTAGTTATTTCTACATTTTTTACCTCCATATCAGTTACCTCTTCTGTTCAAATTTTTTCTTTAACTCCAAGTATTTTAGATAGTCTGGGTCTACATATTGTTTTAAGTCTCTAAGTTGATTAAGAAGCTTTAGTATAGTTTGTTCTCTTTCAGCTATCTTCTTAGATAAATGTTTTTCAGTATCCTCAAGGTTTCGCTTAAGTAATTTAACCTGTTCTTTCCAATAATCAACATTTTTATCTTGCTCTTTATAATGTTCATAGTTGATATACTTATTTTTGAATAGGTCAACTTGTAGCAGAGTTTTATTTTCATCAAAAAATCTCTCTATGTTTGCCTTAACCTTAGAGGTATTATTTTGGAGTTTCTTATAAATAAGTTTATATATAGTAGCTAAAGTATCATACTTATTAAGCTGTGAATCTACTGCTAATAAAGTACAGCCTTTACGCACTACTTTCTTAAATGTTAAATGCATAGACTCATTCTTAATATCATAAATATTAATGAGAGCAGTTAGATAATCACTTTCTATTGTTCCTATTTCCTTGGATAAATCTCTAATTATAAATGTTTTTATCATACTATTTCCTCCTTAATCTAACATTATTACTCCACTAACATTCTTAACTTCTGTCTGCTCTACTGTCTTTTCCTTGTAGATGCTATTGTACTTCATCTTGTCAAAGTCCCAGTTCATGTGTACTGTTGCTAAGGTATCCCCTTCTCTCAGCTTTAAGAATCTGATACTAGCTTCTCTATCATTTCTCTGCTGTTCATCCTGCTCTAATACTCCCAGAACATCACACTCATTGGATAGTGCTTTAGCAAATGATAAGGACTTGATAGTTGCTCCATACTCATCCTTGGACTGAGTAGTTGTTACTATAGGTATCTTCTTTAATAAGCACAGCCTGTGAAGTCCTCTCCATATTCTAACTATACCCATCCAGTTGTCCTCATCCCCTTCTTCATCTTCTAATAGGTAAGCTCCATCTACATATACAATGTCTGGCTGGTATTGGTCTATCTTAGCTGATATTTGAGATATTCCCCCAGTGGCTTGTTCTACTACTAACATTACTTTATCATCTGGAGTCTTAGCCATTTCATCTAGGTAGTCAAAGTATCTCTTTTGGTCTTTAGGTTGTAATTGTCCCTTCTTAAATAGTGAATAGTTAAAGCCATTCCACACAGCATCTATTCTTCGCATAACCATCTCTTTACTCATTTCTGTTGTGAAGAATAGTACTTTGTATCCATTCTTTGCTTGAGCCACAGCCATAATTATTTCTAGCCAACTTTTCTAATTGTTATTACCTCTAGGCTTTTTATCCTAGACTCTGGAGGTTTCCCTCATTTGCATCGGCTGGTCATTTCCAGCCCAGTATGGCATATATCTTCATCCTCTATATTAAGTAGGATGGTGGAGACTCTTGGAGGAATTATTGCTCTCGTAACGCTCATCCTCTATGCTCTACAAGGAACTATGATGTAGCCCCTCTCGGTGTTGCCATATCTTTCGACTTAGGTTTTCACCGATTTTCCCCACATTCACACTAGAGGTCTCCCTCTAGGTGGGCATTTGCCTTAATATATTTTCGTTATACTTAGTTAAAATATATTAAGCAAGTTTACCTGTTCCAGTGAAGCCCATGAAGGTTATAAGCTCCCCATCATTAAATCCTCCTAGTACTTTATCTACTAANTCAATAAATGTAGGGATTCCAGTCATACCTCCACTCTTTTGTCTCTTTAAGTAATCCTCTTTTCTNTTGTCAGTATTCTCATTGATTTTACATCTATCAGCTAATACAACTTCATTCTCTACTTTGAGGACTAGCTTCTTAATAATATCATAAGCTCCCTCAGTATCCAATTGGTCATTTAGTAGCTTCAACACTTCCTCCATGTTATCAGCTATCATGTTGTGCTTTTTCTTCTCTCTTACTTGGTCGCACCAATATTTAAGACTTTCTCCTGTCCCTATCTTCCCATCCACTTCTGCCAGAGGAATGTCCTTAAACTTCTTCTGGAAGGTCTCTATGGAAGGGACTTGTCCATACATAGCTTGATGCTCCTGTATGAACTTTAGAGCTCTCTTATATTTTCCTGTAAGGTAGCTCTGATTTATTCCATTATCCACTACTGTAGGCATATCCTTGGTCAAAAGGAGCTCAGTTATGAATCCTTGTTCTCTTTGTATTGCCATATCTCTTCCTCCTATTTAATGATGCTAGGTAGCTTGTCTATGGTCAGTGCATTGTGCTGTCCAATATAGCTCAGTAGCTCTAAATTATTGTCAAAGTAGTACATATATTGGAGTTCACAGGCTCTCCTCAGCTCTTCCCACTCATATATGGGCACTAGTGAGGTATAGTTCACATTGTATTTATCAAGGATAGCATAAAGTTCTTCCACTAGGTCTACTCTAAATGTAATAAAGTAAATTGAAAATGTATATTTACTCCACAGCTTGTCAATAATACTAATGAAGTCCTTATTGAGTGGTCTGCTGAGATATTTTTGCTTATCACTCATAACCTTCCACTTGAGCTTCTCCAGCATTTTCATGTTCTCCACTGGCTTGTCTAAGAAGAGAAGCTCATCAATATTAAAGGCTATAACTGGGGCTTGTTTATTACTAATATCATTCCTTAGCATTAATCCTCATCTCCTGCTAAAATACTTAGAGCTCTCTTTTTCTTAAGGACTACTCCTCTATAGTCCTCATCCTCAAACTCCAGCTTGGCATAGCTTCCTTCTATAAGTGATTTTATGGATGCTCCATACTTCTTGTAGAGGTCATCCAGATGTGAGTTAGTGCAAATGATTATCACTTGTCTAGTCTTTACTGCATTTCTTAGTGTCTCTTCTAAGAGATTTACATTACTTAAGTTCTTATTGAAGGTCTCTTTGCCTACTTCGTCTAATACTAAGAAGTCTGCTTCCTTTATGGTCTTTATTATCTGCCAGTCCTCCTCAGTTTTGTTAGGCTTGAATGTTACATCTATTAGGTTAGCTAAAGTTGTCATATATGAAGTGTACCTCAGTCTGTAGGCTTCCTTAACTATTAGTGAAGCTAAGAAAGTCTTGCCTGTCCCATTTGCTCCATACAAGCACAAATTAATTCTGTCCTCATACATATCATGCAAGTGATTTAGATATCTCTCAAAGAATACTTTAATGTCTCCATCTTGCACATAGTCCTCTAATGTCCCTTCTACGTATTCATAGGGGACTCCTCTTAGGATTAAGTTCTCCACTGTAAGTCTTTCTCTTGGTGGTGCATTTCTTTTACTTCCCATATTCATTCCCCCTAAAATCTTATCTTGCTCTTCTTTTCCTTATTCTTTTTTGGATTGTCCTCAGTCTTGGTACTTGTCCACTCTCTAGCTTGGAACTTTTCATTTATCTCTTTTTCCTTCTGCTCCTTAGCTTCCTTAGCCCAAGTTTCTCTTCTGTTTAGGTACTCTCCATCTTGCCATAGCTTTGCATTTCTGTAGATAGAGTCTATCCACTTAGAACTTAGCAGATATGAGCCTACTTGTCTTTTTTCCTTAATATCTTGTGAGCTGTCAAACAAGAAGTCTATCATTAACTTAATGTCCTTTGGGGCATAGTTCTTAATTACTGCTTTGTAAATACTATGTTCTACTCGCCATCCATGCTCCCCATTAATTTCATAAACTCTATTATTGGTCTCCCAGTACTTCTTCTGGAAATAAAATATCCAATCTAATGACTTGAACTCACTGAAAAGCTCTTCCTCTAGTAAGTAATTGAAAAATCTCTTACTGGCACTGAGTTTTTGAACTTTTCCATTCCTTACTTTTTTCTTCAAAGGCTTTTTCATATACTCCCCCCCAGTTTATTACTATTGTCTACCTTTGAGTTCTTTCTCAATTTGTTCTAAAGCTAAATCAACTCCTGCTCTTATAAGCTCTGCAAATTGAATCTTTACTCCTGCTTTAGCCAGTTCCTCTATCTTATCCTCTTGGTCTTTGAACAGGGAAACTGTTCTCTGCTTTGATAATTCTCTAGTTACTTTATTTAATAATGACATATGTGTTTCCACTCCTTTTTAATATTAAATTTAATTTCAAATTAATTGTAGCACATAGCTCTGTGCATTGTCAAGTAAAAAAGAAGAGGAGAATTGTTCTCCTCTAATAATTAATCTTCCTCTTTTAATTCAGCTATTTCAAACTCAAGCTGTTCATCTAATAAGGTACTGATTTCAGCCATATTGTTCATTATAGCAGTTTCCTCATCTACAGAAGTTCTACTTATCCAGCAATTAATTCTGGCACTCTCATAGTTTCCTAAATTGACTGTATAGCCTTTAGAGAGCCCTACTATAGCCTTGCCTTCTGGAAGCTGAGATACTGGGTTTTCAGTTTCTATATCCTCTACGAATGTTCCCTTCTTCTGAACAGTCTCCTTTACTCCTTTATCATTCTTCTTGGTAACATCTACAGATACCTTAACTCCTTCATCAGAGTGGTCTACTGGTGCTACTGCTGGTTTCTTAGGTGCTAATTTCTTTCCTGCCATTATTCAACTACCTCCCAATTCTCTGCAAATAATTCTATCATGGTTTCCTTCCAAGGCACTCTTCCGAATCGGCTCTCTACATATAAATAAGGAGCAGTCATCTTGCTGTGCTCATCTGGGAATTGTGCTCTAATAACTACATCTGGTGACCAGTGAGTAAGTCTCATTCCCTTGCCCTGCTTTACTTGTGATAGAGCCATTTCAAAGGATAGATTTCCATTCTCTCTATAAGCTTCCTCAAATACTGCTTTAGGACTCCAGCTTGTGTGTCCATCTGGATATACTACTTTGTAGCCTTCCTGCTCACTCATCCCATTTACTTGTGGTTGTGCTTTAATAGCCTTTATTCCTATATACTTCTTCATACCGATTTCCTCCTATTTATTTCTTACTGGTGCTTTCTTGACATTCTTAACTGACTCTTCCTCATATTTGTCAATATTAGCTTGATAAAGGATATTCTCCTCTACTAAAGTAGTAGGTATCTTGCCTTTTAAAGTGATTAGCTCATTAGCCATAGTGATTTCCACAAAGTTAGGCTTTACACTGTAAGAGCTCACTTCATAATCCTCATTTAATTTGTAGAGCCTTCTCATCATCTTTTCTGCTGTATCTACTATTCTTCCATCAATAGTACTCAATTATTCTTCCCCCTCTTAATACATACTGCTTTGCATCCCCCACAATATTCTGAAGGGCACTCATCACAGTTTACTGTTCCTACATTGTTTTTTAGCCACTTTATTACTCCAATGACTGCTATGATAATTACTATGACAGCTACAGCTAATTCAATTTGCTGTTTCATAGTTATTCCTTCTTTCCTAAATACTTTCTGTTAAGTAGTCTCATTTCTTCCCACACTCTTACTGAGAAGTTTGTGAGAGCTAAAGAGTAGCCCTGCTTTATGCCACACTCTTTAGCCACTTTACATATTGTTTCTATCTGCTCCATTGTATAGAGCCTTTTCTGTCCTGCTCTGAAAATTGCTGGAGGTATTACTTTATTGACTTCCCATTTCCTTATGGTCTGGGTTGTCCTATTATCCCCCAGAGCTTCGCTTAACTTCTCAGCTAGGACAGATATTGGATACAACATCAACTTCTTTCCATTGAATGTGTACTCTTTACCTTCTTTACTTATTGGCACTCTGGGTCTCTCCCTTCTACTTGTTAGGTATAATTTCTGGCATTTCTTCTTCGGTATCTTCTGGCTTGTAGTCAGTAATTACTATAGCATACACTGTCTTTATGTCAGTGATAGCTTCAAGCTCATCTGCTGTGAACTTTTCATTATGGAAAGCTTGTTCCACAAAGTCCTCGTTGATGATTTGCTTAGTCTCAGTTACTTCTTCCCAGATACCTATTTCCTTGAAGAATTGCTCTGCTTTCTCTGGATTAAGTTTCATTGTCTTTCTAGCCTGTTTCTGAACTAACTTGTCCCCTATTACTAAATTGAAGCTTCCAGTGGAGGTCTTTATTCCATCTCTCTCTAAGATAACTCCTAAATCAGCTTTAAGGGTCTTTTCTCTTTTCTCAATTTCCTTCTTCTTAGCCTTTAAGGACTCAAGTTCTGCTACTATATCCTCTGGCTTTCTAGTAGGCATCTTGGTTTTGGTTGCTTCCTTCTTTTTTAAAGGTGCTTTTCCTACCATTAAACTTCCCCTCCTATTTGATATTTACTTGTCCACATTGAATAGTTTATACTATTACTAGCTATTAGTCAAGTTTTTCTGCTAAAATTTCCTAAAAATTATTAAAGTGCTTCAAAGCCTTGGTATAACTGAGCTAAGAGCACTTTTCATCTAA
>JGI24713J26584_10003041_pt1 | contig 11130 bp, 10 predicted proteins | sample BioPla4DNA1_FD_26584 | JGI IMG/M metagenome (IMG submission 26584) | reverse complement strand
CGGCGGTGAAACGGCCGGGCAGAAGTGCTGTCCGTCCAGGCGGCGATGTCTATAATTATTCAGTATTTCGCCAAAAACTTAATTTTGGTTGAGAATCTTTGGGTGCTGATCAATCCCTCCAAATTGGGTTAAACCATGAACCGATTACTGATAGTATCAAACAGACTTCCAATCAGCATCTCCCGGAAAAATGGCGATATTCACCTGCAAAGGAGCGTTGGCGGCCTTGCAACCGGTGTTGGCTCATTCTACAAATCCTACGAGAGCCTCTGGATCGGCTGGCCCGGCATCAACGTCCAGAAGAAGCAGGATGACGAGAGGGACCGAATCGTAGATGTACTCCAGAAGGAGCAGTGCCACCCGGTCTTTCTTTCCCCCTACGATATCAAGCACTACTACGATGGGTTCTGCAACAACACCCTCTGGCCGCTCCTTCATTACTTCAACCACTTTGCCGAGTACAACCCAAAGACATGGCNGGTTTACCAGCGGGTGAACGAGAAGTTCTGCGACGCCGTGATGGAGGTAGTCCGGCCCGATGATATCATCTGGGTCCATGACTACCACCTGATGCTTCTGCCGCAGATGCTCCGCGAGCGTCTCCCTGATGCGGAGATCGGCTACTTCCATCACATCCCCTTCCCCTCGTATGAGGTCTTTCGGCACCTGCCCTGGAGGAAGGAGATCCTCTCCGGCCTTCTTGGGGCGGACCTCATAGGCTTTCATACCTACGGTTACGTCCGCCACTTCCTCTCCAGTGTTCGGCGGCTTTTAGGCTACGAGCACTCGTTCGGAGAGGTTCGGACCGGGACCCGCGTGGTGCGGACCGATCTCTTCCCCATGGGGATCGACTACCAGCGGTTTGCCGACGCTGCAGGCAGCACCCCCGTCCAGAAGGAGATCGCCCGGATACGGCAGATGTACGGGAAACGCAAAATAATCCTCTCGTTCGACCGCCTGGACTACACGAAAGGGATCCCCCTCCGGCTTGAGGCCTTCGACGCACTCCTCGAGAAGAAACCCGAGTATCGGGGTGCCGTCTCCCTTGTCCTCNTCGCGGTCCCGTCCCGGACGGGCGTCGATAGTTACCAGGCGCTCAAGAAACAGATCGACGAACTCGTCGGGCGCATCAACGGGAAGTACGGGACGACCGACTGGACTCCGGTCAGTTACTTCTACAACTTCCTCCCGTTTGATACACTGGTGGCGTTCTACAGCGCTGCCGATGTCGCGTTGGTGACACCGCTCCGTGACGGGATGAACCTGATGGCGAAAGAGTACGTCGCCACGAGGACCGACGGCACCGGGGTGCTCATCCTCTCCGAGATGGCGGGAGCGGCCGAGGAACTCGGTGAGGCGATCATCGTCAATCCAAACGACCAGGACGCGGTGATCGAGGCGATTGAGGCTGCACTTGCCATGCCGGAGAAGGAGCAGATCGAGCGGAACCGGACGATGCAGAAGCGGCTGATGCGCTACGACATCGAGCACTGGGTCGGCGACTTCCTCACACGCCTCGGTGATGCCCGGGCTGTCCAGGTCGAGCGCTCCGAACAGATCATCACACCCGACATCAGGGAGGAACTGGTCGCAGATTACGCTACCGGAGAGGACCGGCTCCTCCTCCTCGACTACGACGGAACCCTGGTGCCTTTTGCCGCAAAACCACAGAAGGCGGTCCCCGACGATGCCACCCGAAAGTTACTCGAGGCCCTCTCCCGGGCTCCGGGAAACGAGGTCGTGGTAATCAGCGGCAGAGACCGGTATACCCTGGATGCCTGGTTCGGGGCGATGGATATTGGGCTCATTGCCGAGCACGGGGTCTGGATAAAAGAGCGGTCCGGAGAGTGGCGGATGTCTGAGGCGCTCTCGGATGAGTGGAAGGCGGAGATTTACCCGCTCCTTGAGCTCTACACGGACCGCACGCCCGGCGCCTTCATCGAGGAGAAGGACTACTCCCTCGTCTGGCACTACCGGAGGACGGAGCCGCTGCTCGGTGCACAGCGGGCAAAGGATCTCAAAGACGATCTCCTGCACCTGACCTCCAACCTGAATGTCGGCGTTATGGAAGGCAACAAGGTCATCGAGATCAAGAACAACGTCGTCAACAAAGGGAGAGCGGCGCTGAACTGGGTCACCCAGCGGGCCTGGGACTTTATCCTCGCCATCGGCGACGATCGGACCGATGAAGACCTCTTTGNGGTGCTGCCGCCCGAAGCCTACTCGATCAAGGTCGGGCTCGCCCCGAGCAGGGCACGCTTCAACCTGGTTGAGCAGCGGGACGTGCTGCCGTTGCTCTGGAGGTGCATCGAGTGCGACAGGGACGGCGTGACCACAAAAAAGAAGAGACNGGGGCGGGAAAAGAGCCTTATTGAGTCGGTTGCCCCAGGATGACGGACCTGACCGTCAAAAAGACCGGTCCACGGAGGTCCACCTTTCTGTTGTGGTCGGTGATATACCGCATCGCGTACTCCTCGATGCGCAGGTTGATGTCCGAGGGGAGTTTTGACATCTTCACCTGGATATGGGCCTCCTCTCCGCACCGTGCGGCCTCCTCGATCCGGGCGGCGGCGAGGTTTGCAACGGCATCGAGATACGTGATGCCGGTGGAGACGCCCTCTGCCCTGACCTTCGCCCACTTCTCGGTGTCCGGGACCCCGAGCACCGAGCCGTCGTGGACGTAGACCTCGTTTGCACAGGCAGGGCCGCAGAGTTTCGTGTTGGACTCGGGCTCCTCGACGATGACTTCGATCTCCCTTCCTGCAATCTCACCCTTCCACGCGGTAAACGCACACGGCCCGGGGGCCGTCGCGTGCTCGGCGGCCGTAGCCCGGATTGCCTCGGCCATCTGCTTTCCAAGAANGGATCTCGGCTCCTCGCGGAGGTGGATGGCGCCGGCGATATCCCGGTCCGAGACCTCCTGCGGGAAGAATTGCGGGAAGCTGAGCTGGCGGATATCGTTTGACTGGTAGACGATCATCGCTAGCCTCTCCACCCCAAGACCGAGGTTCATCACCGGCACGCCGATCCCGTACTCCGCGAGCGCCGAGGGGGAGTAGATGCCGAACGTGGCGACCTCGACCCACCCAAGGACAGGGTGGCGGGCGTAGACCTCCGTCTGGGTCCCGGGCATGTAGTACTTCGACCGCTTCTCGTCGGGCTGGAACCGGAACTCGGTAAACCCGAAGGCCGAGAGGAGGGCCTCGCTGACGGCTTTCCCCTCCTCGAGNGTGACGTCTTCGCCCGCGACGACGCAGGATGCCGAGTGGTAGGCCATCAGGCGGGTCGGCCCCTCCTCCTGCTCCCGCCTAAAACACCGGTCAACCGAGAAGAGCCGGATGGGNAGGCGGCGCTTCTCCCAGAGGGAGGAGAGTGTGAGGAACCAGCCGCTCGTCATGTGGCTGCGGAGGGTGTTTCGCGACGACTCAGGTGCGAGCGCCTTGAATTCGGGGAAGACGGCATCGAGGATGTGCACCACGGTTGCATCGTCCGCACCAAGGACGGTGGCGAGTTCGTGCGTCAGCTCGTCTCCGTCGATCGTTCCCTTCTTGTAGCCGTGGAGAGTCTCGCGGAGCCTCTCTTCGGTCTCGTTCGGGATTGTGCGACCAAGGATGGCCTCGATCTCCTCGACCTGCTTACGTGCAATCCCGACATTCGGACGGGGCAGCCCGCCGAGGTAGAAGACCCGGTCGAGGACGGCCATGGCTTCAGGCCCGAACTGTCGATAGATATCGGCTTCCTCGACGATGATGGGGTTCATCGCCTCGTCAAACCCCATCGAGAGGTAGGTCTCGCGGAGCCGCTGCGTGATCTCAAAGATCGGGTGGGCCGTAGCCCGGGTGTACTTCAGCCGGGGGTATCGCTCCTCAATCCCGGCCGGGGTCAGGACCGACGGCCCTTCGTGCCAGGCGTGTTCGAAGTCTTCTCTCGCTCTCTTTTTGAACTCTTCCACATCGAATCTCATATCTTCCGCTCCAGACAGACGACCCGGCTTGCCGGGCTCTCATCCTTGATGGTATAGTCGCAGTGCTCCGTTATTTTCTCGGCGAACGCCCGAATTTCGTGATGTTCCGGCATTCGGTCCCTCTCCAGTCGATTCCTACTGTACCCCAGATGCATATAACCCTTTACTTCGATGAACCTGGCCCCGGAGTCCTGGTAGATCGCCGCATACCGCTCGGGGGAGAAGTCGTTGTAGCCGCGCACCACGGTGGTCCGGATGGCGGATCGCCGGCCGGCAAGCCCGGCGAGACTCTCGAGGATATGGTCCCAGTAGTCCTCTCTCGGGCGACAGAGGGAGAGGTAGGTCTCCCGGTCGGGGGCATCGAGCGAGACGTAGGTCTGGTAGGGCCGGCACCGGGAGAGAACGTCCGGCCGGGTCCCGTTCGAGACGAGGAACGTTGTGTAGCCTTCGGCGTTGAGACCATCGATGAGTTCCGCAAGGCGCGAGTAGCAGGTCGGCTCTCCCGAGAGGGATATCGCGACCATCGTGGGAGCGAGGGCCTCGGCAAACCGCTCCGGCGCGACGTAGGGCGAGACCTTGTAGCCCGAGAGGGCTTTCTTCTGGAGGCGGCGGAGGTTCGCGATGATCGCTTCCGGCGGGCACTCCTCATCCTCCACAACCTCGTGCTCGAAAGACCGCCAGCAGAAGAGACAGTGCTGGTTGCACTTGAGGGTCGGGGTCATCTGGACGCAACGGTGGCTCTCGATCCCGTAGAACTGCGCCTTGTAGCACATCTCGCCGCCCTTGAGCGCCCGTTTGTTCCACATGCAGGGCTTGACGGCCGCCGAAGAGGCAGGGCTGACGAACTGGTAGCCCTGCCTCTTTAAGGCCTTACATGCTTCTGAGTGCATCGATACCGAGTATCTCTAACGACTCCTGCAGGGTGTTTCTGACTGCATCGACAAGCGTGAGACGGCTGTTGCGGGTCTCGCCTTCGCTCTTCAAGACCGGGTCGTAGTGGTAGAAGGCGTTGAAGAGGTCGGCGAGTTCGCGGGCGTAGTTGGCGAGGAGATGCGGCCGAAGTTCCTCCACGGTCTGCTCGATGACGGCCGGGAACCGGGCAAGGTGTCGGGCGAGCGCGACCTCGTGCTCGGTCTCATAGGTAAACATCGGCGTAAACTCTCCGGCCTTCTCGAGGATGCTGCAGGCCCGGGCGTGAGCGTACTGGATGTAGGGTCCGCTCTGCCGCTCGAAGTCCAGAGCCTCCTTCCAGTCGAAGACCGNGCTCTTCTCCGGGGAGACCTTCACGATGTCGTAGCGGATGGCGGCGATGGCGACCGACTTTGCGATCGAGCGCCGTTCCTCTTCNGAGAGTTCCGGCCGGCGGACGGTCACCTCCTCGTATGCCTTTGAGGTCACCTCCTCGATCAGTTCGTCTGCCGAGACGAATTTGCCTGCCCGGGTGCTCATGGAGCCCTCGGGGAGGGAGACGAACTCGAAGAAGACGATCTCGGGCGGCCGCTCGCCGAGCAGTTCCAGGGTGGCCTGGAGTTGGGCGCCGATCAACTTGTGATCTGCTCCGAGGACGTCGATCATCCGGTCGTAGTTGCGGGCCTTCCAGGTGTGGTAGGCGAGGTCGCGGGCGCTGTAGACCGATGTGCCGTCGCTGCGCCGGAGGATGTACTTCTTCTCAAAGCCTCTCTCCGAGAGATCGACCCAGAGGGTCTCGTCCTCATGGGTCTGAGGCAGGCGCCGGATCCGCTCAAAGATCCGATCCACATCCCCGATCCGGACAAAATCGCTCTCCCAGACGAACCGGTCGTGGTGGGCATTCATTGCGGCGAGGGTCGCCTTGATCCCTTCGGCACAGAGGGAGACGACTCTGCGGAACTTCGCGACGGTCTCCGCGTCGCCCTGCTCCACCTTCTGCATGAGGTGATCGATCTCCTTGGTTATCTCCGGGTTCTTCTCGATCTCACGGTTTGCCGCGACGTAGACCCGGGCGACGTAATGGTCCTCCTTCTCGCCCTCGCTCCGGGGGATATCGAGGCGGTCAAATCCCCATGAGACGATGGCGATCTGGCGGCCCATATCGTTTAAGTAATACTGCACCTCGAGTGGATACCCGGCTTTGCGGAATGCCCGGGCAAGGGTGTCGCCGATGACCGTGTTTCGGATATGCCCGACATGAAGGGGCCCATTCGGGTTTGCGCTCGTGTGCTCGAGTATGACCCGGACGGAGCGGCGGGAATGTTTCCCGTAGCCGGGCTCGAGCGCCTCTCTTACCGCCTCTCCGAGGAGTGACGGGCCGAACCGGAAGTTGATGTAGGGACCGGCGGNCTCAACCTGCACGTCGCCGAGTTCTGGGTCTTTGGAGAGTTTCTCCACGATATCGGCGGCGATCTTCTGGGGAGGGCGCTTCTCCTTCTTCGCAAGTTTGAACGCTATCGTCGAGGCGAGGTCGGCGTGATCCCCGCCTGTCGTGAGGAGGACATCCTCTTCACCGGTGCATGCGCGGAGCATGCGCTCAATCTGGTGGTACTTCTCCTGAAACATCATCAGTATCCGGTCCTGTAACGCAGGATTGCAGCAATCCCGCCGAATGCATTATAGAGCATCGAACCTTCTTCGAAATCATCGGAGATGATCTTGACATCTGTGCNGCTCTGGTCGGCGAGCGCGGTCAACTCGTCGATGATGTCGCTCTCCTCCGCCACATAGAGCTGCCCGCCGTCGTTTGGACAGGTGCCGAAGTCGAGATCCTTGATGTGCTTGCCGGGCTCGAGGCTGATCGTCCGCTCCTCGGTGTAGTCGCTGTTCGGACAGGCAAGTTTCACCCGTGCTCGCCGGAGCCGCTCGGAGAGGAGGAGCGTGTCGACGGCGCCGAGCTCCAGGTTCTTCCTGACGCTCTCCTCGCCGTAGGCTGCAGCCCCGTCGTCCTTGACCAGTTCCTGGAGAAACCGGTTCATCACGTTCTTCTCCTTGATGATATCAAGGCCTTTTAAGGCGTCCGAAGCGTTCTCAACAAGTTCGGCAAGCCCGGACTCGTTCGTATACGAGACGTCGAAGAGCCCGATGATCCGCTTCTGAAGTTCGTGGTGGAGGTAGCCGCCCGCCTCGAACTCCTCTTTGGTCGGGGTCGGGCCGCCGATCAGCACGCCCTTGAACCGCTCATAGAAGTCCTTCTCGGCGAGGAAGACCTCGGTTGCGAGATCCCCGACCTTCTTGTAGAACTCGTTGATGGCGATCAGCCGCAGCCGCTGGAAACGGNCGCTCGACTGCCCGCCTTTCCGCTGCTTGCCCGGAACCGTCGAGGTGACGCCGCGGACCGGCTCGATCCGGTTGCCCCTAAGAAAGCCGACGTAGGCTTCGCGCCGGTCGATGACGATGAGGCCGTAGACCTCCTTCTCACCGAGCATCTGCTGGAGGGGTTCGAGTTCGAAGGAGGAACTGCACCGGTACATGTACGTATTGAGCGGTTCGGGCGGTTCGATGATCTCGCACTGAAGGTCGGTGCGGTCGCCTCCGATGTTGATCGTGCCGCAGAAGACGGCTATGCCGTTCTCCGGCGGGCGCTTGTAGTATTTGAGACGGGAGAGGATGGAGGATATGGCACTCTGAACGTTTGTCCGGGTCTGCTTGCTTTTGATGTTTGAGCACTGCCCGAACTCGTCACGGAGCTGGGCGGTCACGTCGGATATCTGCTTGTCCGGGGGTATATAGAGTGTGATCAGCTCGGTACCGCTCCCTTCCTTCTCCGCAAGTCTCTCAAGCGTCTTTTTAAATTCATAGCGCTTTCGCGCCATATCCATCTCTTGCGTCTCTTCCATGGAGTTCACCAAGCTATTTTAGTAATAGTGTTCATATCTCGAAGCTACTATGTGTTTCTCTGGAGAAAGCATAAATATGTGCACACCCCGGTTCTCTTCATCTCCCCTCACTGCAGGCACCGGCAGATGAGGCAGATCGTCTTCGCATCGACGATCCTGCCGTCGGTGATCATTTCCTGGAGATCTCCGATCGGGGTGCGGACGACCTCGATCACCTCATCATCGTCTTTCTCGTAGTCACTGCAGGGTGAGAGCCCCTCTGCGAGGTAGAGCCAGATCCGCTCGTCGGTGTAGCCGGGAGAGGGATAAATCCAGCCTTTCGGGGTGAATCTCTCCGCCTTCATCCCGGTCTCCTCGATCAGTTCCCGGTACGCGGTCTCATGCGGCTCCTCACCCTCGTTGATGGTTCCAGCCGGTGCCTCGAAGATGTAATCGTCGATGGCGAACCGATACTGCCGGATCAGGTAGCAGGTCTCCCCCTCGACCGGGAGGATTGCGACCGCTCCGCCGGGGTGGATGATCACGCGCTCTTTCTTCTCTCCGCTTGGAAGGGTTACCTCTTTCTTCTCAACCGTGAGCCGGCTACCCCTGTAGATCTCCATCATTACTCCTCGTATTCGATCGGGTCCTCGAGTCCGAGCTCTCTAAACGCCTCCCTCCGATAGTGGCAGGAGGAGCAGATGCCGCATGCCCGGTCGTTGGCCTGGTAGCAGGACCAGGTATGCTCGTAGGGCACGCCGAGGCGAAGCCCCTTCTCGATGATATCCACTTTCGACATCTGGACGAAGGGCGTCATCAGTCTGATCCGCGGTTTGGCTGCCGTCCCAAGATCGATCGCCCGCTGGAACGCCTCGATGAACTCCGGCCGGCAGTCGGGGTACCCGGGGTAGTCTCCGGTCTGGACGCCGATGAAGATCGCCTCCGCGTGGCGGGCCTCCGCGAGACTGGTCGCGATGGCGAGGAGGTTCGCGTTCCGGAACGGGACGTAAGTGTTTGGGATCCCCTCTTCTTCTCCGACATACTCCTCGACCGGGATGTTCTCGTCGGTCAGGCTCGAGGCCCCAATCTTCTTGAAGTGTTCAAGGCCGATCTCGACGAACTCCACCGCACCGAGCAGGCGAGCAATCTCTTTGGCGCACTTGCGTTCTTTTACCTCTGTCCGCTGGCCGTAGGTGAAGTGGAGCGCGATGATATCGTAGCCCATATCTTTTGCAACGTAGGCGAGGGTGGATGAGTCCATCCCGCCCGAGAGAAGGCATACCGCTTTCTTCATTTTATCCCCAGGATCTTGTGGAGTTGGACCTGGAACCTCACCGGGAGGTTCTCTTTTACAATCTGCTCTGCGATTGCGCGGCGGTCGGTCCCCTCCACCGGGGAGATGAAGACCTCGCCGCGAATCTCGCACCGGTTCATCACTGCCCGGGCGTAGAGGAGGTCGTCCTCGTCGGCCACCACGAACTTGACGGAGTCGCGGGGGGTGATGTGGGCGAGGAGCCGAAGATCGCTTCTTGCGCCGGACGAGGGGCATTTCACATCCATGCAGATGGAGGCATAGGGTTGCATCTCGCGGAAGTCNCGGGTGCCGTTTGTCTCGATCTCGACGGAATATCCATGAAGGCTGAGTTTCTTTAAGAGTTCGAGAACCTCGTCGTGCTGCAGGAGCGGCTCCCCGCCGGTGATACAGATATGCTTCCCGTTCTGCAGCCAGACCCGGTCGAGGACCTCCCCGACGCTCATATTGCGCCCCCCTTCCTGGGCATAGGAGGTGTCGCACCAGGCACACCGGAGGTTGCACCCTGCAAGCCTGATAAACGTGCAGGGCCGCCCCTGGTTTTTCCCCTCCCCCTGGAGGCTCCGAAAGATCTCACTGACGAACATAGGTGCGCTCTGCGTAACTGGATGCCGACTCCCAGACCCGGATCTTGGCCACGCGGGCGTCAGATCCCTGCTGTGCAGCCATAGCATCGATCATCTCTGCTATCAGCCCGGCAAGGAGTTCGCTCGTTGGATCGCCGGAGGTGGTGATAACCGGGTGGAACTTCTCGATGCATTCTGCCATCGGATCGGCCTCGTTCAGGATCACCTGGTGATCGAACCGGCCGACGACCTCCTTGATGGTGTTGTAGTCTAAGACGATCCCGGTGCGCTCGTCTGGTGTTCCCTCGATCCAGACCTCTACCCGCCACTGGTGGCCGTGCAACCGGNAGCACTTCCCCTGGTAATGGATCAGGCGATGGGTTGCCTCGAAAAAGACCTCCTTGTATATCCGGGTTGTCATCATTGAAGGTTGCCTGTCAGGATATAATATATATCAGCTCAGGATCAAATAACTAGGGCGAAAGATCGGCGTGCAGACGGGTTTCCACAATATATAAATCCGTAACGCGCGTTGTTTTATAGCACACCAGGAGTTACTCCTATCCACAAATTCAACCTATACGAGGGTATTCGATGGGAAATGGTAAATTTGCAGCCCGAAAGCTGAAGCGCGACTCAAAGAAAGNCCGGTGGCATGATCCAGTCTACGCCCGGCGCCAGCTCGGACTCGATGTAAAATCCGACCCTCTTGAGGGGGCACCGCAGGCGCGCGGGATCGTACTCGAGAAGATTGGTGTTGAGGCGAAGCAGCCGAACTCTGCAATCCGGAAGTGCGTCCGTGTGCAGTTGATCAAGAATGGTCGTCAGGTGAGCGCATTTGCCGTCGGCGACGGTGCTATCAACTTCATCGACGAGCACGACGAGGTCGTGATCGAGGGTATCGGCGGCAGACTGGGTCGGTCGATGGGTGATATCCCCGGCGTCCGGTACGTCGTGACCAAGGTCAACAACGTCAGCTTACACGAGATGGTCATCGGACGCAAGGAGAAGCCGCGGAGGTAAATTGTATGGAAGAAGCAGAAGCAGTGACTCAGCCGCAGCTCCTCTTTAACCGGTGGGACATGAGCGAGGTGGTGATCCAGGATCCAAGCCTTGCTCGTTACGTGAACCTGCATACGATGATCGTACCGCACTCCTGCGGCAAGCTCGCCGGCCAGCAGTTCAACAAGAGCAACATGCTGATCGTCGAGCGCCTGATCAACAAACTGATGCAGACCGAGCACAACACCGGCAAGAAGGAACTCGCCATCCGCATCGTCCGGGAGGCCTTCGAGATCATCAACAAGAAGACCAAGAAGAACCCGGTTCAGGTGCTGGTGGACGCAGTCGCCAACGCAGGCCCCCGTGAGGAGACCGTCCGGCTGAAGTACGGCGGCATCAACGTCCCGAAATCGGTCGATACCGCCCCCCAGCGGCGTGTCGACGTCGCCCTGCGGTTCATCACCGACGGTGTCCTGCAGGCGAGCCACAAGAAGAAGA
>JGI24713J26584_10003035_pt1 | contig 11154 bp, 10 predicted proteins | sample BioPla4DNA1_FD_26584 | JGI IMG/M metagenome (IMG submission 26584) | reverse complement strand
GTGATCGGCGGCTGGTTACATGGCCGGGACAGCCGTCGGTGAAGCGGTGGTATGTGGTTGCATGGCTGGCCGGGCGGTGCTTGGCGATTAACCGTTGCCTGTTCTTTATGGTAGGCCGACCCTTCGGGTTCTCCTCAAGGGTCGGCCTGTCTATGATGTGCCATGCATGGCGAACAACACAACGTGACAAGCTCACTATGCAGTTGCCGACGATTAGCCCATCACAAGGGTGTCCACCGGAGACAGAATCTGAGAGAGTGCGACGGCTAAGGTTCCGGCCCGCGGAATATCCATGACCTGGAACCCTAGGGGTGTGCTTGGCGCTGAATTGTTCGCTGTAGTCCAATCCATGCTCAGCTTTTCCACGGCCTGCTTTTCACCGGCTACGAAGAATATGGACTTTCCTTGGTTGCTTTCATAGATAAAATCCCTTAGACTACGACTAGAATAAGAACTAGCATCGCCTACAATAGCCAGTTTCCTTTGGTAGTTCACGAACTTCTGAAGGACTTCGCCTGCTAGTCTTGTCTTCAAATCAAAGAAATCCTCACAAACAGCCGATTTAGGCAGGATTATCCGGTCACTACCCGTTTCGTAATGAACGGTCATCATTAAGTCTAGGGCCGACTGGACATCTTTGATAAGCATTTCCTTGCTATGGACGATGGCGATTGTCTTGCCTTTGGCCTCGACGGTCTGAATGTCCACCGGTATCTCTCCTTGTTGATTCAGCGATGATTCTCCCCGAGGGGCATCCAAGAGTATTTTTACCCACATTCCATTTTATCGCCCTTAGTTCCTGCGATGGATGATGCCACGGCAAGCAAAAAGACCGACATGTCGAGCTGACATGCCTGCGCTCACCAAAATCACCAAAATAGGGATTGTTTGTACAAATTTCTCCTCAGAGAAAGGGCGTATTCGGGAGAAACAAGAAAGATTTTCAAGATAGAAGGAGAAAATCAAACCTCGTCGAATTGGTGATAGCGTGCACAAATTATATTGAGGAGGGGGTTCCTAATGAAAAAAGCTCTGGTCCTACTAACCGTTTTGGTACTGTGTTTTTCGGCCTTCGTTAGCGCGCAAACGGTGGAAGTCGACGTAGTCGTCATTGGCGGCGGTGCCGCAGGCTTGTCGGCGGCCAACGCGGCGGCAGAAGGCGGAGCGAGCGTCATCCTTCTGGAAAAGATGTCTTTCTTGGGCGGAAGCACCATCTTGTCCGGCGGTGCTATCTCCTTTGCCGGCACCGACATGCAGAAGGAGCGGGGAATCGTCGATTCGACGGAGCTCTTCTACCAAGAAATGATGCGGGAGGGGCGCAACAAGAACATCCCCGAACTGGTCCAGGCCTATATGGACAACCAATTGGACACCTTCTATTGGCTCAAAGAACAAGGGGTTGAGTTCGTCGACGTCGGTCAAGGCGGCGGTATGAGCGTACCCCGGGCCCACTACGTGAACACTGTCCAATTCATCAGCGCTTTGGAGGCGGCTGCCGAAAGCAAAGGTGTGGACATCCAGAAAAACACCAAGGCCGTCAAGTTGTTGACCGAGCCTGGCACCAAGGAAGTCATCGGTGTTCTGGCTGAAAAGGACGGTCAGGAAGTCACTTATCTGGCTCGCAAGGGCGTCGTCCTGGCCAGTGGTGGATTCGGCCGTGATTCCGGCTTGCTAGAAAAGTTCGTCCCCGTCATGGCTGGCGCCATGGGTATGGTCGGTGCCGGTTCCACCGGTGACGGTTTGCGGATGGCTTGGGAATTGGGTGCTGACATCGTCGATATGCCTTACATCAAGGCTACCTTCGGTATGCATCCTGAAGGCAAGACCATCAACGATCTGGCGCTGACCTATTACAGCGGTGCTATCATCGTCAACCAAAACGGCGAACGGTTTGTCGACGAGTCCATCAACTACAAAGCCGTTGGTGACGCTGCTTTGGCTCAACCCGGCGCTATCGCTTACCAGATCTACGATGCCAAGATCCGCGCCGAAGCCACCAAGGATCCTCTGACACCCCTGTTCGACTTGGAAGATAAGGGCATGGTCTACAAAGCCGATACTCTAGAAGAACTGGCTGCTTTGATCGATGTTCCCGCGGAAAACCTCAAGGCTACTGTCGAACGCTATAACAGCTATGCCGAACAGGGCTTCGATCCCGAATGTGGCCGCTCCTCCCTCAATGCCGGTTCGGGTAAGCTCGTCAAGATAACCGAAGGCCCCTTCTACGCCTTCCCCTCCACAGGGGTCATCTTCGGCACCTACGGCGGTATCCTCATCGATAGCTCCGCCCGGGTCGTCGATGTCTATGGCAAGGTCATCCCCAACTTGTACGCCGCTGGGGAAGTGACCGGTGGCGTCCACGGCGCCGGTTACATGACTGGAACTGCCGTCGGTAAGGCGGTCATCTTTGGCCGCATCGCTGGTCTGTCGGTCATCGCCGACTAACGGTTTCAACTCTCCTCTGGCAGGCCGCCCTTTAGGACATCCTAAGGGGTAGGCCTGCCTCTTTATTGTCCAGCCATCTGGACTAAACAGACTGGACAGGTTATAATTTCCCCACGAAAGGAGATAAGAAAGGGAGGGTACTATGGACAACTACCAGAAGGTCTTGGAGTTTTTCGAGCAAGCGCAAGAGCCCGTTCGGGCCGGTGCCGTGGTTGAAGCCACAGGTCTTGATCGCAAGGAAGTGGACAAGATCATGGCCCAATTAAAAAAGGAAGGCAAAATCGAATCTCCCAAACGCTGTTTTTGGGAAATCAAGAAATAAGCTGGNGAGCAAGCAGGCACCCGGGATATCCTGGGTGCCTTCGTTTTTATGCGACACTTTGGCCGGCGGCGGCCCGGGTTCTGAGGAGTGCCCCGAAGCCCGAAGAACTATAGTCTCGCTAGCTTCAGCGCCGGTTAGTCCCATGAGCCTTCATTCGCCGTATATGACAGAAAAGATAAGAGAAGCAAGGAAGGACCTGCTAATACAGGGAAGAATAGAAAATATATATATTAACTAAGAAAAAGCAAAAGCCGCGAAAACAGGATCCAATGGGAGGAGGAGATGGGACCTAGGAGTTCCAACTAAATCTACCTAATGCCAAGGGGGGTCACTAGATGAAGCGGTTTCTGTCCGTGCTGATTGTCAGTTTAGTCGTGCTGATGGGCATCAATACACTGGCCTTTGCCTCGGTGAAGTGGGAACGCCCGGTAACCATTCTTGTCGGGGCTGCCCCGGGAGGCAACATGGATGTGGTCGTGAGAGCCATTCAGCCGGCCTTGGAGAAAGAACTCGGCGTGTCGGTAGTTGTACTGAACATTACTGGAGCTAGCGGGGGAGCAGCAGCTGCCAAGCTGATCACCGAGCCAGCCGACGGCCACCATATGCTCATCATCTCCCGGACTTTCTCTGCTCTACCCTATACCGGTCAGCCCCACATCGATCCCTTAACGACGATGATTCCAATTGGCAACCTGGCTGCCGATGTATCCGCGATCACCGTCAGAAAAGACTTTCCTGCCGACACCATCGAAGAGTTCATCGAATACGTTAAGGAAAACCCCGGCGAAGTCCTCGTCGGCTGCTCAGGGCGGGGCGGAATCTGGCATATGGCCGGCTTGATCTTTGCTGGGGAAGTCGGGATTGACCTCGACTTTGTCTTCTACGCAGGCAGCTCGCCGACGATTGCCGCCGCCATCTCCGGTGAGATTCAAGCGATGACCATCAGCCCGGCGGAGGTCAAGGCTTTAGTCGATGCTGGGGAGCTCAAGGCTCTAGCGGTCATGGCCGATGAGCGGGATGCTTTGTTCCCTGATGTGCCAACCCTTAAGGAACGGGGCATCGATGTGACCTATGGGGTATGGCGTGGGCTAGTTGTCCGCGCTGGTACACCGCCAGAAATCGTGGCTGATCTGGAGAAAAAAGTTGCCGCGGCCGCAGCCTCAGAAGAGTTCAAGAAGGCCATGAACACTGCCGGTATCAACATCGCGTACATGAACGCGAAGGAATTCCGGGAAGTGATGGAGCAAGAAGATGTCCTTGTTTCCAAGTTGCTTGCTGAGCTGGAATTGATCACCACTACTCCGTCGCGGTAGTGGAACAAGAAAGGGCAGGAGGGTGCAAAATTGGTCAAAGACTGGATGGCGACGGCTGTCATGTCCCTGGCCGGGATTGCTATCTACCTTGGAACCAGTACATATCCCCGGGTGGCCAACCCGGCCAACAATCCTGCCCTTTTTCCGCGCGCAATTGCCCTTTTGCTGATCCTGCTTGGGATAGTGACGGGAATCGACGCACGGACAAGGGGAGAACCCAAACGCGGTGATGATGCTTCCCTTTGGCAACTAGCGCACGTCAAGACTACCTTAATCTTCCTAATAATGATCCTGGTCTACAGCTCAAGCATTCTGCGGGGGGGCTTCTTCTTCCTGACCTTCGCCTTCTTGACTGGAGGAGCCTTGCTGCTCGGCGAGCGTCCGCCGACTCGCGTGCTTGCTTTCAGCCTTGGACTCTCATTGGGCATCTATGGGATCTTCGTTGTCTTGCTGAGGGTGCCTCTTTGACCTGAAAAAGGAGGAGTTGAACTGAGTGGGACCAGGCTCCTTTGACTTGTATACCCTTGGTTGGTCATTGGTACTGCAACCAATGCCCCTTGTCCTCCTAGTGGCTGGCGTTTTTCTGGGCATCGTTTTTGGGGCCATGCCGGGGTTGACTGCCAACATGGGGGTGGCCATCCTCGTGCCGTTCACTTATGCGCTGTCGCCAACGGCTGCCATCCTCATGCTTATCGGAGTATACTGCGGAGCAGTGTACGGAGGCTCCATCTCTGCCACCCTGATCAATATTCCCGGAACGCCGGCAGCTCTCATGACTGTCTTCGATGCCTACCCGATGGCCCAGCGGGGCGAAGCAGGTCGGGCCCTGGGCCTTGCGACAACAGCTTCCTTCATCGGCGGCCTCTTATCTGTCGTCGCTCTAGCTGTCTTCGCCCCGGTGATTGCCAGGACTGCTTCCACTTTCCGGTCCCAGGAATATTTTGCCTTCGCGGTGCTTGGGCTGAGCGTGGTCGCCTATGTCTCTGGCTCAAACCTAGTGCGAGGGCTTGCCTCAGGCCTTTTTGGCCTCTTTGTGGCGTGTATTGGCGTCGACTTGGCCACAGGCTACCCGCGGTTTCTGATGGGGATGCCCAACTTGCTAAGCGGCGTCGAATTCGTCCCTATCCTAATCGGTCTTTTCGGGCTCAGTGAAGTCCTCGAGCAGGTTTATTCGGGCAGCTACAAAAAGACGCCAACCCAGAAGCTCCAGCGGATCTTGCCCAGCATCCAGGAGTTTGCCACACATGTCTGGACCGTGATTCGCTCGGCGATCATCGGCGTATTCATCGGTGCATTGCCGGGAGCTGGCGCGACCATTGCCGCAATCGTCGCTTACGGACAGCAGAAACGTTTTTCGAAAAATCCCGATGAGCTGGGCAAAGGGGCCCCCGATGGCATCATTGCTGCCGAGACGGCCAACAACGCTTGCACTGGCGGAGCGATGATCACAATGCTCTCCCTGGGTATTCCGGGCGATTCAGTAACGGCCATTCTCATTGGCGCCCTGATCCTCCACGGCATACGTCCAGGACCACTCCTCTTTTCCCAGGAGCCTGCCTTGGTATCCTCCATATTCATCGGCATGTTCCTGGCCAACTGCGTCATGTTCGTCCTCGGCATTTGCGGTGCGAGACTCTTTGCCCGCCTCATCTCCCTGTCCAAGGCAATTCTCTTGCCCACCGTAGTGGTGTTGGCCGCGGTGGGGGCCTACGCGATCAGAAACAATCCCTTTGATGTGGGAGTGATGATCACTTTCGGCTTCGTCGGCTTCCTGATGGAAAGGCTTAGTATACCGAAGGCGCCGATGGTACTGGGGATCATCCTCGGCCCCCTGATGGAGGTCAACCTGCGGCGGGCATTTCAACTAAACCGCGGCAGCTATTGGGCTACGGTTAATTCCTTCGTCAAGAGCCCAACAGCCTTGGGCATCCTCATATTTAGCATCGTCATTCTGCTGCTTCCATGGCTGCAGCGACGATTGGCAGGGAGAAAACACCTCGGCTCGGCTTGAGGCAGTAGGATCCGGAGAGCTGGCTTTACTGTTGGGCAAGATGATGGGGCTCCCTTGTGGAAGCCCCATCCTGCTTCGCCTATGGGATCACTGCATGATCACATCGTAGATTTCCCGTCCCCACTCGTCCATACATCTCTCTACTCCCGCTAGTATCTGCACTTGATTAGACAATGGGGCCCCCATTTTTTGGGAGCCCCGTCGCGTTGACGGAGAATTACTGCCCCATGATTACGTCGTACACTTCACGTCCCCACTTATCCATATGCTGCTCAAACATCGGCAAGACCCGGGCCCGGAAGGCTTCCACATCTGACTCGACGAAGGTGACGCCTTCCTTCTCCATGAGCTCGCGGTAGTGCTGCTCTTCCTGTCTGCTAAGCTCGGTCTCATAAAGCCCCGCTTCAACGGCAGCTTCCCGGAGGATTTGCTGATGCTCAGGGGACAGGCTCTCATAGAGTTTGGTGTTGATGATCACCGTATTCATGTAACGGCTGTGGGCAGTCAGATTGAGGTACTTGGCGTGATCATGGAATCCGCTGGTGTAGATCCAGTTCAAGGGACACTCCATCGCATCGACTACGCCCTGCTGCAGAGCCGAGTATACCTCGGGGAAGGCTAGGGGCGTGGGATTCGCTCCCATGACTCGCCAAGCATCAGCGTGGAGGGGCAGCTGGTCAACACGGATCTTTACGCCCCTCAGATCCTCGGGGGTACGGATGGGTTTCTTGGCCAGGAGATGCCTAGTTCCCTGCTCCCAGTTCAGGGCCAGGACGGTGATGCCGGCATTCTTCTCGTAGTCGCTGACGAAGGGTTCAAAGGGTGGGCCTGCTTGAATGCGATGCATCGTTTCCGCATCAGGCCATATGTAATACATGACAAAGATGTTCCATGGCTTGCTGTAAGCGGCCAACTGTCCATCGCCGATGGATGCCATGTGAACGGCGCCGCTCCTGACTGCCGCCTGGAGCTCAACCTCACCGCCCAGTACACCGCTGGGGAAAACCTGGATTTCAACTGCTCCGCCTGTTCGCTCTTTCACCAGCTTAGCCATGTACTCGGAAGCCTTGGTTACCGGGTGATCGGCTGGGGAGATAAGGCCCATTTTCAGCACAACAGGCTTGTTTTGGGCCAGGGCGGCTCCAGACAATGCTAGGGTCAGGACTAAGACTACTGCCAACCACATGTACCATGCACGTTGATGATGCATTTGCTAACCTCCTCTGATATCTTTAATAATCTATCCAAGGTTGGATAAGGTCCATTTCGACAGATAACGGGGAAATCCTCTAACTGAACGCCAATTGACTGATCTAATGTGTGCACATTGGAAGGGGCGGAAAGAGGCATGCTAACGAATGACAAAGGAAAAAGGGCATCGGCGACGAACATCAAGGCGAGAAATGGGTGGTCAAGGAGGGATCGCCATGGCAGACATTTGTCTGGGTTGCCTCTCTCCCCATGCCCCTTTGCTGATACCGGACGTGGGTGGGGCGGACATTAGGAAAGTGCGGGCGACTCGGGCCGCGATGGAGGAGATGGGTCGGTGGGTGTGGGAAGCCAAGCCGCAAACAGTAGTGGTGATCTCCCCCCACGCAACGGTCTTCTACGACGCGGTGGGCATCATGACGGAGAAGCGCTTGGAAGGGGACTTCGGCTCCTTCGGCTATAAGCGAATTCGACTCGCCTATGATAACGACCTGGAACTGGTTGATGCCATTGAGCGACATATAACGGCTGACGGGCTGAAAGTCGAGAGAATTGACAAGGAGCGGGCCCGCAGGTTCGGAGTCCCAGGGGCGCTAGACTACGGAACGCTAGTGCCCCTTTACTACTTAGAGGGGGATTTCCGGCTGGTGGCCATGTCCATGGCCCTTTTGTCCTATCAGGAGCTGTACCGCTGTGGCCGGGCCATTCGGGCCGCAGCAAGGCAGGTCGGCCGGAGGGTTGCCGTCATCGCCAGCGGCGATCTGTCCCACCGTCTGATCGAAGGCGCCCCCGCGGGATACGACCCGATGGGAGCCAAATTCGACAGGCTGCTCCTGGAACGGATCGAAGGCTGGGATGTGGAAGGCATCTTAGCTATGGACCCCCAGCTCGTGGAGCGGGCAGGCGAGTGCGGCCTCAGGCCGGTAACCATGCTCCTTGGGGCTATGGACGGCCTCGATGTCATGGCGAAGGTGATCTCCTATGAAGGGCCCTTCGGCGTTGGCTACGGCGTTGTCGTCATTGCCCCCATTGGCCTGGGCCAAGAAAGGGTCGCTGATGAGGAACTCCCGGGGGTGCTGGCAAGGAGGGCTGTCGCGGAATACTTGCTCCGTGGACGAGTGATCGATCCGCCAAAGGTACTGCCCGATTTCATGAAGGGGCGGGCGGGGGCCTTTGTCACCATCTACAGCGGCAAGCACCTGCGGGGCTGCATTGGCACCATTGAAGGCACGCGAAAAACCATTGCCGAAGAGATCATCGCCAATGCGATCCAGGCGGCCACGGAAGATCCCCGGTTTCCCCCCGTGGGGGTGGGCGAGCTGGCGAGCCTTAGCTTCTCCGTGGACATCCTCAGCCCCCTCGAGCCCGTCACCGAGCTTGGGCAGCTCGATCCAAAACAGTACGGCATCCTGGTGCGGCGGGGGCGCAGGGCGGGACTCTTGCTCCCCGATATCGAAGGGATCAACACCGTCGACGACCAGCTCCGGATCGCCAAGCAAAAGGCAGGGATCGGACCCGACGAACAGGTGGAGGTGCTGCGTTTCCGGGTAGATCGCTACTGATGGAGGGATCGATGCTTGCAAACCGGTTATAGCCAGCGGGAAGGAGACAAGCTCCGCTGCCTGCTTTGTCCCCATCGGTGCTTGCTAGGGCCGGGGAAGCGGGGCGTTTGCCGGGCGCGGGAGTGTGCCGGCGATGACATCATCAGCCTAAACTATGCCTCCTGCACTAGTCTTGCCTTAGACCCCATCGAGAAAAAACCACTGTATCATTTCTATCCGGGAGGGACTATCCTCTCCGTCGGCACCTGGGGGTGCAACCTTGCCTGTCCCTTCTGTCAGAACTGGTCCATCTCCCAAGGGGAAATACCGGGCAGGATAATCGAGCCGGAGAGGCTAGCTGTCCTTGCCGACCGCAGCCTGGGCGTTGCCTACACCTACTCCGAGCCCATCGTCTGGTATGAATATGTCAAAGATGCAGCCGAGCTAGTCAAAGAACGGGGACTAGTCAATGTGCTGGTGACCAACGGCATGATCAACCCTGAGCCCCTTGCCGAGCTTATGCCCCTGATTGATGCCTTGAATATCGACATTAAAGCCATGGACCGTGACTTTTACCGACGGGTGGTGAAGGGCGATTTGGACACTGTTCTAGCTGCCGCCAAAGCTGCCAAGGGGCAGTGTCATCTGGAGATAACTAATCTCATCATCCCGGGGCTTAATGATGGTGAAGCTCAGATCCGGGCCTTGATCGATTGGGTGGCTGAGAACCTCGGTCGAGACACCCCCCTCCATTTCTCCCGGTATTTCCCCGCCTATCGGTGGGATGCTCCGCCTACCCCCCCAGAGACCATGATCAAGGCCCTAGAGCTTGGCCGGGCGGAATTGGACTACGTCTATCTGGGCAACTTTCCCTATCCGGGAGGAAGTGACACCTACTGTCCCCGCTGCCGGACGAGGGTGCTCGGCCGGGGATGGGGGAAGGTGNAAAGCTGGCTGAAGGGCAAGGAGTGCCCCAAGTGCGGCTGCGAGGTGCTAGTGGTGGGAGAGGTCCAGGTCTAGACCCGAAAGGGTGGTTGCATGGTTATGCAGATACATAGTATAATTATGCTATATTTGGCTTGGGAAAGGGCGGTTTAGATGATTAAGGTTGGCATTATCGGCAGTTCGGGCTACACCGGGGGTGAATTCTTGCGCATCTTGGCCGGTCACCCTGAAGCGGAGGTGACCTATCTTGCCTCCCACACCTACGCGGGCTCCCGGGTGGGAGATGTGCTCCCGGCCTTTGCCCATGCTCCTTGGGTCTTTGCTCCGGTGGACATCGAAGAGATGGCCGCCCAGTGTGATTGCATCATCGCTGCGGTGCCGGCCGGGGCGGCCATGGAGCTTGCGCCGGCGGTGCTGGCTGCGGGCAAGAANTTTATCGATATCGGCACTGATTTTCGTTTCCATGACACCCAGCTTTACAAGAAGTGGTACGGGATCGACCATTCCTGTCCCGACCTGCTGCCGAAGGCGGTGTATGGACTGCCGGAGCTGTTTCGGGACCAGATCAAAGGAGCCGATCTAATCGGCAATCCTGGCTGCTACCCAACGAGCATCCTCCTGGGAATGGCCCCGGCCCTCAAGGCCGACATCATCGATCCCAAGGATGTGGTGGTGGCATCCATGTCGGGCGTTTCCGGGGCCGGACGCAAGCCTACCGTAACGAATCACTTCCCCGAACGGACGGAAAATCTGTGTCCCTATGGCGTGGCCAGTCATCGGCACACCCCGGAAATAGAAGTCCAGGCAGGGCTCTACGGGAAGACCGAGGTGCAAGTCTCCTTCACNCCGCACCTAGTCCCCATGAGCCGGGGGATCCTCAGCACTTTAGTCCTGAAGTTGCGATCGGCCATGGCGGAAGATGCGGTCAGGGAGCTTTATGAGGAGCACTACCGGGGGGAGGAGTTTGTCTGCGTCCTGCCGCCCCCGGCTCTGCCCCAAACTAAAGCCGTTGCGGGCAGCAACTACGCGCACCTGGCGGTGAGGGTCGATGAACGGCTCGGCAGGCTCCTGGTGATGGTCGCGATCGACAATCTCGGCAAGGGAGCTGCCGGCCAGGCCATCCAGAACATGAATCTGATGTTTGGCCTCGATGAAGGGATGGGCCTTAGGACCGTCGGCCTTTATCCGTAAAGGTCGCGTTGTCCCTAGGATTTAATTGGAATGGGGTGGTAATAGTGGCAGTTAAGCCTATTGAGGGGGGAGTCACCGCCGCTAAGGGCTTTCTAGCGGCCGGTGTCCATTGTGGACTGAAGGCGAAAGGTCTGGACCTGGCCGTGATCGTTAGCCAGGTTCCGGCCGCGGGAGGAG
>JGI24713J26584_10003018_pt1 | contig 11192 bp, 9 predicted proteins | sample BioPla4DNA1_FD_26584 | JGI IMG/M metagenome (IMG submission 26584) | reverse complement strand
GTTTTGTAGTATTATTCCCGCCGGCGTATCTTTGGTATAAGGAAAATCAGCAAGAAAAAAAAGGCAGCTTTCGCTGCCTTTTCCTTAATGTCCAGCAGTATTCTCAGTTGACTTTGCGCTTGGCCTCAACCGTCACCAGGAGGGGCTTTTCCTTCTTCTCCACCACATCTTTGGTGACGACCACTTTGGTGATATCGATGCGGGAGGGAACCTCATACATCACATCCAGCATGATATCTTCTATTATGGCGCGAAGTCCCCGGGCTCCGGTATTGCGGCGCAGGGCTTCCTGGGCAATGGCCTCCATGGCATCTTCCTTGAATTCCAGGTCCACCCCGTCGAGCTCGAGCAGCTTTTTGTACTGCTTGACCAGCGCATTCTTGGGCTCTTTGAGTATTCTCACCAGAGCCTCGGCATCCAGGGCTTCCAGGGTTACGATTATGGGAACGCGACCGACAAATTCAGGAATCAGGCCGTACTTGAGCAAATCCTGGGGAAGGATCATTTCCAGGATCTCGCCGATCTTCTTTTCCTCGCGAACCTTGATATCGGCTGCGAACCCCATTACCTGCTGTCCGATGCGGTTCTGGATAATCTTATCGATGCCTTCAAAAGCACCGCCGCAGATAAACAGTATATTGCTGGTGTCAATCTGTATGAATTCCTGATGAGGATGCTTGCGTCCCCCCTGTGGCGGCACAGAGGCTACGGTGCCTTCCAGTATCTTAAGCAGGGCCTGTTGGACCCCCTCGCCGGATACATCCCGGGTTATACTGGGATTGTCAGTCTTGCGCGCGATCTTGTCGATCTCGTCAATATAGACTATGCCCTTTTCCGCCTTTTCAATGTCATAATCGGCTGCCTGGATGAGCTTGAGCAGTATATTCTCAACGTCTTCACCGACGTAACCCGCTTCAGTTAGAGAGGTGGCATCTGCTATAGCAAAGGGGACATTAAGAATCCTCGCCAGGGTTTGGGCCAGCAGGGTTTTGCCGCTTCCAGTGGGTCCCAGCATCATGATATTGCTTTTCTGCAGTTCCACATCGTCCAGTTTCATCCCCAGGTTGATGCGCTTGTAGTGATTGTAAACCGCCACTGCCAGCGATTTTTTAGCCTTTTCCTGGCCGATCACATAATCATCCAGTATCTCTCTGATCTCACTGGGCTTGGGTATATCCCCCATTTCAAACCCCAGATCATCAGCCAGTTCCTCTTCAATGATCTCATTGCACAGCTCGATGCATTCATCACAGATGTACACACCAGGCCCAGCTACCAGCTTTTTGACCTGATCCTGGGTCTTGCCGCAAAATGAGCATTTCAGTTGACCTTTATCATCCCCGTACTTGTGCATAAGTTCACCCCTCTTGGCGAGCTTCCCTATTTCTTGCGGGATTCTCTCTTGAACACCTCGTCGATGATGCCGTAAGCCTTGGCTTCTTCAGAAGTCATGAAATAATCCCTTTCAGTATCCGCCTGCACTTTTTCCAAACTCTGACCGGTCATCTCCGCCAGGAGCCGGTTCAAAGTAGCTTTGGTCTTCAATATCTGCCGGGTACGGATCTCAATATCAGTGGCCTGCCCCTGCGTTCCACCCCAGGGTTGGTGAATCATGATCTCGGCGTGGGGCAGGGCAAACCGTTTGCCTTTGGCCCCGGCAGCGAGCAAGAATGCCCCCATGCTGGCCGCCATGCCCACGCATATAGTGGAGACATCGGGGCGAACATGCTGCATGGTATCGTAAATCGCCATGCCGGCCGTAGTCGAGCCGCCAGGGCTGTTGATATACAGCGAAATATCCTTGTCAGGGGCCTCTGCTTCCAAAAATAACAACTGGGCGATTACCAGGTTGGCAACATTATCGTCTATCGGGCTGCCCAGAAAAATAATCCGGTCTTTTAATAAACGGGAGTAGATGTCATACGACCTCTCACCCCGATTAGTCTGTTCTACTACAATCGGTATCAGGTATGACATGATTATTCACCTCTTAGTATAAAGATTATTCAAATCTTTACTGTTCAGTTTCTCCATCGGCTGAATCTTCTGCAGGTGCTTCTGTAACCGGTGCTTTTTCTCTGACTATGGCTTTATCTATTAAATAGTCTATTGCTTTATCAACCTTAAGCTGCATGGTAACGCTTTCTATTATTTCTTCAAGCTGTTCTTTGGCAGCTTCGATCGGTAAGCCGGTATTATTAGCCACATCTTCTATATGCTTGTTTATTTCTTCGTCGCTGACTTCAATCCCTTTTTCCTCAACCAGTTTTTCCAGGAGGAAATCGCATTTAACCTTGGTCTCAGCCTCAGGATACAGCGCTTCGCGGATTCTATCAATGTTGCTGCCGGTAAGCTCCAGATACCTGTCCAAATCCATTCCCTGAGTATTCAGGCGATATTCAAACTGGCGCAGCATCATATCGGCGTGTTCCCGGATAACCGCTTCCGCCACCGGGATTTCACAGCGCTTAAGGGCTTCACTCAACACTTCCTGGCGCATCAGGTTGCGTTTTCTGGCCTCATTCTGCTCCACCAGGTTTTTCCTGACATTTTCCCGCAATTCTTCAACAGTATCGAATTCGCTGACCTCCTGGACAAAGCTGTCGTCCAGATCCCTGATCCGCTTGGTCTCAATCTTATTCACCTTTGTCTTGAAAACCGCCTCTTTGCCGGCCAATTCCTGGGACTGATAATCCTCGGGGAAATTGACGGTTATATCCCTTTCCTCGCCGGTTTTAACACCCACCAGCTGATCTTCATAACCGGGGATAAAGGTATTGGAGCCCAATTCCAAAGCATAGTTTTCCCCTTTGCCGCCGGCAAAAGGCACACCATCGATGAAACCTTCAAAATCATGGTAAACCGTGTCTCCTATTGCCGCCGACTCATCCTCAGCTTTTACCACCAGCTGGGCGTAGCGGGCCTGCATGTCCTTGATGCGGTTTTCCACATCCTCATCGGTAACCTCAAACGAGGGTATTTCAATTTCAATGCCTTCCAGATCACCCAGAACAACCTCGGGCTTGATGGGTATGCGGGCCTTAAAAGTAAAGGCCTCGCCGCTCTTGATCTCGTCGATATCAAAGGTTGGCTGTGCGATGGGCTTGATATTGAGCTGCTTGATAGCCTCCTCATAAGCCCCGGGTACGATGTATTCTATAGCATCCTGGTAGAGAATCTCGGGTCCGAAGCGGGCTTCCAACAGTTGACGAGGAACACGTCCCTTGCGGAATCCAGGCAAGGATACCTCTTTTACCACCTTTAGATAAGCCTTCTGCAGACCTTCTTCCAATTGCTCGGGATCGACCTCTACCGCTATGTAGGCTTCACTGTGTTCTATTTTTTCTAACCTGGCTTCCATTTATGCTCCTCCTAACTGCTCACTAATTATGTCATGGCTCATCATTGCCACAATGTTATTAGATTATCCCTGTTTTCGCGATTTGTAAATACGAAAAATACTTGTTAACCTTTAAAAGAATTTACCCTAAATTTGTTTAAAATACAACACCCCGGCAGGGGCCGAGGTATAGTATGCAAATGGAGCGGAAGACGAGATTCGAACTCGCGACCCTCGCCTTGGCAAGGCGATGCTCTACCACTGAGCCACTTCCGCATTGGCTTTTCTATAGTATAAAGTATATACTCCTTTATTCACAAGTCAAGTCAGATGGCTACTTTTTTCACAGATCCCCTTGTGTGTAGTTGCAGCAGTAGTTGCGTCAGCTCGACCACAGATCAGAAGGCTATTCCGGGCGCGGTAATTTGAGCATCGATGATTTTGTTTGAGCCATACGCAGAACACCCCGCCTGCATATACATGCTTACAGCATATATCGTAACAAGAGGGGTGCGGCTTTAATCGGCTAATTGGCAGTCTAAGTCCTGATCATGAATTCATGATGCGCTGATACAGCGCTGTGGTTTGATAGCCCACCGGCTGCTCGAGGTCTTTTAAACGCTGGAAACACTCGCGGGTTTTGTCCACCTGCCCCATCTCGTAGTAAACCCAGCCCAGGTAAAACAGGGAATCATCATAATAATTGCTGTTTGGGAACAGATTTAAATAATCATTATACAAACGTTCCGCTCGCTGATAATCCTTTTGCAGAAACGCAATCCTGGCCAGGTAATACTGGGCTTCGCGGTGCAGGTAGTCCTGGCTGCCCATGGCCACCACCATCCCCAGATTGTTGGCCGCAGTCTTGAAATCGGACCGCAAATAGGCGTTTAAGCCCTTCTCATAATAGAATCTTTCCTGCTCTTGATCATAAAAGGAACCGCCCATCTCATCTTCCCCAACAGCCGGTGGGCCGGATAGCTTTGCTGCCGCCATCTCCTGCTCCACCTGAGCTGCCGGGCTGATATCTTCATTGCCAAACAGGCCTTCGGCCGGCACTTTCACCTGCTGCCGGCTAAAAGCTGGAAGCGCATTATTATACCAGGCAACTCCCCCCAAAAGCAGCATCAAGCAGGCTGCCCCGGCAATCAGCTGCCATGGCTTGCGGTCTTTTTTCTGCTTGCTTCCAAACCTGAACGACTCGGGGGCTTGAGGAAGGGTTGAGCGTTCAAACGAGGTGGTAGCTGCCAGATAGCCCAAAAGCTTCTCATTGCTGCTGTCTATGGCCAGTCCCTTGTTCCAGGCTTGCTGGGCGCGGACGCGGTCCCCATTGGCCAGATAGCATAAGCCCAGGAGCTGGTACAGGCTCACAAAGCCATCGCGCTCCAGCTTGAGCTCCTGCAGTATGTCCAGTGCGGCCGCGTAGTTTTTGCGTTCCATTTGATCAATGGCTTCATCAAAGCGCTTGATCCAGAACTGAAAGGAGGGTTTCTTTACTTCCGCCAATCGTTTTAAAACCGCACTGCTGGCTGTTTTGCTCTCCCTGGCCTGCTCCCACCAGGTGACGGCCTGCTCAAAGTCCCCCAACAGAAAACAGCACTCTCCCGCCATCTCCAGCCATTTTACATCAGCCTCATCGGCATGATCGTTCAGGACTGCCAAAGCGGCGGAAATCTCATGGGCTTCCATTTTGGCTGCTGCCAGTTCCAGAAAATCAATATGCTTATCATCAGCTTTCAATCAAGACCACCCCCTTAGCGCTTAATTCCACACCAGTGCATAAAAACCTTCCATTTTTTGTAAGTCAAATTCCCCTAAATTACGGCTTCTATAGTTGTCATTAGCCAGGGTTTGAGCAAATAAGCATGTAAAAACAGATTCAAAGAGGGGAGCGATCGAATTTATGTATATGTCGCGATTCCTGCGCCTCACCCAGCCAAACATGCAGGGCCCAGACGTTTTTAGCATCAACCAGGCGCTGCACAATCTGGGCTACTTGCGCAGTAAGGTGGACGACATTTTTCATGCCGGGACTGATCAAGCCCTGCGCCAATGGCAGGAAAATGCCGGCATAAATCCGGATGGGGTGGTTGATCCTGATGTATGGTGCCGCCTGGGCAGCCAGGGCATGATGACCCTGGAGCACACTGTACTGGCCCAGCGTTATCCGGCCATCACCATCGACCTGCAGAGCCGCCGGCTGTTTTTCTTCCACAGCCTCGAGGCATCGCGCACCTACCCGGTAGCTATAGGCAAAAGAAGCACCCCCAGCCCTCCCGGCAACTGGACCATTGTGCAGAAGGCCGTGAACCCGGGCGGGCCTTTCGGCGCCCGCTGGATGTGCCTGAGTGTTCCCTGGGGAGGATACGGCATTCATGGCACCAATAATCCCCGCTCCATCGGCAGGATGGCCAGCCACGGCTGCATCCGCATGTATAACCGGGATGTGATCGCAATTTATGACCAAACCCCCTTGGGAACCCCGGTATATATAATCGGGGAGAGCCTGACCGGACGGCTCCTGCAGCAGGGAGCGCGGGGAGAGGACGTTTCCATAGTACAGCGCCGATTACGCACTCTGGGATACTATAGATATAGAATTGACAGGTATTTTGGACCGAGAATGCATGAAAGCGTGGTCCGCTTCCAGCAAGCCAACAACCTTGCCGCTGACGGGATAGTCGGCCCCGATACTTATGTGGCCATACAAAAAGCCCTGGATATGCGCAGCAACGACACTGAGCCCTAATTGCTTCCCTTTATATACACAGTAGGGTATATTATGAGTATGCTGGGCGGGATCATTAAACAGCCCAGCTCAGCTGCCAGCCAAACCGGGTTTTAGCCGGGGCATTGATCAATTGCCTACAGGGCAGCATTTAGAGCACTGCCGGTGACGCACGGCCGCCTGAGGCCAAATTGACACTGTCCATTGAGGGATGATAATATATAAGAGTTCGGGGCGTGGCGCAGCTTGGTAGCGCGTCTGATTTGGGATCAGAAGGTCGCAGGTTCAAATCCTGTCGCCCCGACCATTGAAGAGCCAGTAAAACCCCGCTATATTCCGGGGTTTAATATTATTATGCTCGAGCTGTCCCCATATAGTTTTGCCGTTTAATATCGTGACTTATCAGTAAATATCACAAAACAGGGGGTCAGTTAGGGGGTCAAAATAGAGGACCAGAAAACAAAGAGCTGGGGCACCACACCCAGGGTTTTTCATGTCCAGGTATTACCCTCCAATTCCCTACATATTAGACTTTCCTCTATTACCATAAGACACTTGACCGCCCCTTGCCTCTTACTGCACATCATCCTTGGAATGCGCACTAGCTTATCATCCATTCGTGATGAATAACCCCGGGTAATGACAACAATCCGTTTTTTATGTATTCTACTATCAGACTCAATCCTTAGTTTAATAGTGTTACCAAATTAAATCCCAGAAATGGGGTGGAATGATGGATAAAAACAAGATTTACAAAAAGTTCGGTGGTCACTATTTAGCAGATGACCAAACATTTTTAATGGGTATTGACATACGTTTTACTGATCACCTGGCTTATCGGATGAAGGATTTGATAGTGTTAGAAACCTGCACTGGTGGGGGTTTTAGCACAATATCATTAGCTAAATATGCAAAACATGTCTATACTGTAGAAATCGACCGCAAACGTATCAGCGATGCCCAAAAAAACCTCCAATTAGCCGGACTGGAGACAAAAGTAACCTTTATTAATCAAGACGTTCTTTCCGACGAAGTTGACAAACTAATACCCCAAATAGATGCTGCTTTTCTGGATCCTGATTGGGCAGTATCGGGGCCTGAACATGAATACCGGTTTATAAATTCCAACACTCGCCCACCCTCTGATAAATTGTTGAATATGATTTTCTTAAAAACACCTAATGTAACTCTTATTCAGCCTTCGTTTATTAGTTATCAAGAGTTTCGGCACTTGCCTCCTCACGAATGTGAAAACCTATACCTTGATGGACAACTTGAATTAATTTGCCTTCACTTTGGAAAACTGGCACATTTTATTGGCAATAGTGAATTTAAGATATAGGTTTCCTACATTTGCAAAAGATCATTTTAATTCAATGGCCACGCCCCTCTTTTATTGCACATTCTTAAGATTCCCCGCCCCCGGGAAGGGACGGATTTCCTTGTACTGTGCACCATCTTTGACACATCCCGGGACGATCAGCCTTTTTCTGCATAATTGTTATAATATGGTGTAAACGAGTATTAAGCCAACAATGAAATAGAAAAGGATGATACGTTGTGCAGGATTATAAAAGCAAGCAAGCTCTGATTACGGAGATTGAAAAGACAGCCAAGCTTTTTATCAATGAGTTTGTAGATGTTGAAGAGGTTGATAAGGATAAGCTAATTGACGGTGTAGACCGAACGCCCGCGCAAATGATAGCTTATCAGCTGGGATGGCTCGATTTGGTCATGAAATGGGACAGGGACGAAGCGGAAGGAAAACAGGTTGTTACCCCTTGTGAGGGTTACAAATGGAACAAATTAGGAGGGCTATATCAAAGCTTTTATGACAGGTTTTCTACATACTCCTTGGCTGAATTACAAGACTTATTTAAAGAAAAAGTCCTTGATTTTGTTCAGTGGCTTGACGGATTTACGGAAGAAGATGTTTTCACCGCAGGCAGTCGCAAATGGGCGTCTTCTACACCATCTAATTGGCCGGTGTGAAAATGGGTACACATTAACACGGTTGCTCCGTTCAAGTCCTTCCGCAGTAAAATCAGGAAGTGGAAGAAGTTAAGATAGAAGAGATTAGTGAACCCCCGCGTGTGGCGAGGGTTTTGTTTTTACTCTCTCTTATGCAAGTCCAACTTCTCCAGTTTGTTACCCGCTTAACGGGCAAAAAAGCGCATAGGAGCAGAGCCTGGATACCTCCGTACGGACCAAAAATGGGTCGGCTTAAGACATAGGCTGCTCAAGCTGCGGATTAAAGCGAACGCGGAAACAGGTGCCGTGAGAACCCGACTCAACCTCTATAGAGGCCTGATGACGTTTGACAATGTTGTGGCAAACCGATAAACCGAGTCCTGTGCCATTGTCTTTGGTGGTGAAAAAAGGAACCCCGATCTTATCCATGATCTCTCCGGGTATTCCGGCACCCTGATCGATAACCTCCAAAACCACCTGGCCGCTGCGCTCAGCGGAGCGAATGGTCAGGACGCCGCCGCAGTGCATACTCTCCAGGCCATTTCGCGCCAGGTTAAGCACCAGCTGGCGGATCTCCTTTTCGTCCAACATCAGCATCGGCACTTCGCCCAACTCAAGCTGCAGCTCTTTGTCCTGTGAACGGACATCGGCATTTAACAACGGATAGATGCTCTCAAGAATGTGATTGAGGCAGGCAGGTTTAAGATCGGCCTTTTTTTCCCGGGCCATCAACAAGTATTCGGTGATGATCATATTGACCCGGTCAATTTCATCAATCATGAGGTCGAAATAGTCGCGTTCCGCCGCATAGCGCTGATTCTGTCCCATCATCTGCAAAAACCCGCGTATGCTGGTTATGGGATTTCTCACTTCGTGGCCGATACAGGCAGCGAATTCCCCTACCAGGTTGAGCCGATTGAGGCGCAGCAGTTTCTCCTGCATCTGCTTTCGTTCCGTTATGTCCACTATAGAGGCTACACGGTGGCTTTTGCCCGGTATCAGGGTTATGCTCACCATGACATCTCTTGTTAGTCCGTGTCGATTCCTGACCCTGCTCTCAAACCTGAGCGGAGGAGTTTCTACATTTAATGACAGCAGCTGTTCACAGCGTTTAATTTGCTTCAAATCATTGCAGAGGAGGAACTCCGTCCACGGACGCCCTTCTATTTCATCCTTGCTGCAGCCGCACAGATGCTCAAATTCTGCATTGGCCAGGATAATCAGCCCGTCTTCCCCAAACATTATCATGGCTGCGCCGGTATTTTCAAAAATGGTTCGACAGCAGGCCTTATACTCACGCAACGCTTCCTGCATCTGCCATTGAGCCCCGGCATTGCGGCCTACCAGCTGCAGTTCAACCAATAGGCCCGATTTGTTATACAAAGGCTTAATGGACCAGGGCATCCAGCTAAGCTCACCCTGCATATTCACAAACCGCCAGGTGTAAGTCCCGGCAGCATTGCTGGCACGGCATGACTGGAAGATATCTTTTATGCCCTGTCGATCCATTTCCGCAGCCAGAGCCAGGAAGCTGCGCCCGATATAGTCGCCTGGGATTCCCCCGAAATAACGACAGAAGGCCTCATTGACAAAGATAATCGTTGCGTCCGGGTCGGTCCGACAAACCAGGCACTCCTGATTGGAAACCACATGCTCATAGCGAGCCTCGCTCAACTCCCATCGTTCCCGAGGATCGATATCACTGTGGATATTCGTACTGACAGCCAGCGGTTCAGTCGAATCGGCAGGTATGATTTTTTCGGCTGAATAAAGCCTAAAATTGAGAACTCGATTGGATTCGGTCCAATCCCTGCTCTTGGGTTTTGCCATGTATTCCCCTTTATCTATGTAATGTCCCATATATTGGTACTTTGATATTGATTGGGCTATCCCCTTTAGATATTTTGACTTATTTTGTCGTTTTTATACCACAAATAATGCTTAAATATGACATGATTGTTATTTATTATATTGGTATAAACTTTTTTTGCACGGCATAAAATATTAGTCAATCGCTTGCTTCAAGGCCAGGCCAAAAGATAAAAAACTATTTAAAGTATTCCTTGTAATGATTAAGCAGAAAAGGTATAATACACTTTGCGGGCGGGTGTAGCTCAGTGGCAGAGCCCCAGCCTTCCAAGCTGGTTGCGAGGGTTCGATTCCCTCTACCCGCTCCAATTTTGTCCCTGTAGCTCAGCTGGACAGAGCAACGGCCTTCTAAGCCGTGGGTCGGGGGTTCGAATCCCTCCGGGGACGCCACTTTCGAACTGACAGCTTTATGGTGGGTGTAGCTCAGCTGGTTAGAGTACCAGATTGTGGCTCTGGGGGTCGTGGGTTCGAATCCCATCACCCACCCCATGTTAACCTTGACACTGCTTACTTCCGGCTAGTATACTCTTGAATGTTGGGGTGTAGCCAAGCGGTAAGGCAACGGACTTTGACTCCGTCATTCGTTGGTTCGAATCCATCCACCCCAGCCATTTACATGGGCCATTAGCTCAGCAGGTAGAGCACCTGACTTTTAATCAGGGTGTCCCAGGTTCGAATCCTGGATGGCTCACCATAAGAAAACAATTGGCCTCCGATGTTCGGAGGCTTTTTTGTTAGCAAGCATTTAGCCTATTTGGCATAACTGTTTCCGATCCAAAAGCATTATTTGGGATACAAATACGCGCCTGTTACGACTCTGTTTTCCCTATCAGTCTCCAGCCAGAGTTCTCCATTTGGCAGGTAAAAATTATAACTCCATCCCCCTGCTTCATTCATACCTTCGAAATTGGGTTGGCCAAGTATCTCCTTAATCTCCGTGGGGGTCATACTTTTATGTATGCCACAATACTCTGATATCCCTTCCATGACAACTGATAATATTTCTTTAGTATTATTATCAAAGTTTACTGAAAAACCTTCATATTGATATTTCAGAAGGTCATCATCAAGAGTTTTCGTTAATGGCTGTCCCCATATCTCCACAAGTTGTTTCTCAGTCAGATTGAGTATTGAATCAGACATGACAGGTTTTTGGCTTACTGGTTGACTGTTGTGTGCAACCATATTAGATGATTGTACCGGGTTGGATGGTTTAGGTTGTTCTTCATCCGTAATAAAAATTCTAAACGTAACCGGAGGTGTTGACATTCTGTAATCACTACC
>JGI24713J26584_10003008_pt1 | contig 11214 bp, 11 predicted proteins | sample BioPla4DNA1_FD_26584 | JGI IMG/M metagenome (IMG submission 26584) | reverse complement strand
GTCTATGTCCATCATGTTGTGTTGTAAATTATTTCTGCCTAATATCATGATTCCCCTTCTTTTTCTTTTTGGAGTCTATTTTTGTCTGATTCTGTGATCAATCAGAATTCCTGTTCTTCATACTGATATGGCATCCCCGATGTATGTCCGGAGATGCCATCATCTCATGGAGGGCGCGTCTTCGACCCCATCAAGACTCATATCCGGCGTAGTCGCACAAATTGTAATCGGCCCATCCCTTGTGCCGACTAACCCTTGAAACGTCGGGGACTAGGAGCCTTCACCACGAAGAACTCAAGGATCTCCTCATCCTGATTCGACACGTTCATCTTGGTTTGATAGGGAATATTAACGATGGTGCCGGCCGGATAACGATGCTCTGGCTGCTCATTCAGCTGCAAGGTGACCTGACCCCGGAGGACTATCATGTAGACGTGAGAGTTTGAATAGTGTTCGGGAAGGGCTCCACCCCTCGGCAGCACCATGTGGTTGATCCCGACATGATCGTCTTCCAAGATCCGCTCAACTAGCTTCTCATCGGTCAGGGTAAAGCTATAGGGCTTCTCAACCATTGGCAACGCTCCCTTCTGTTATAGGATGCCCAATTTCAAGGATAGAAGGCGGCAATCCGAGGAGCATCCAGCCACTCCCAATGGCCCTCCCATCCGGCATGGCGGGCGCCGAGCTCAAAATGAAAGAGGGCGATGCCGCAGTCGAGCTTCTTGGAGACAAAGGGGGTGTCAATGCCGGCAGCTGTCAGGATGACCCGGTCATCTTGGAGGGTGAAGCGCCATGGCTGGCGATTCATGGCCGAAGGGGCAAGGCGGGCCGTTTCGACGCCAGCTTTAACCCATGGCGGAGCCTGGTGGAAAAAAGGACAGATCGTCGCTAGGTCCTTTCGGCCTTTGCTGCGGGCAAGGCCCTTGAGGACGCGGTGGCCATAGCCCTGACGGGATGCGGGGTAGCCTAGGGGAATAATGGCGTACACCCGCTCTCCGGGTGAGGCGAGTTTCTTGGCCATCTTGGATGCCCGGAACATCCCCCCGACCCAACATGTACCAAGACCAAGAGCCGTCGCCTCAAGGACCAGGCCTTCGCCCAGGTACCCGATCTGTTGATCGATTCGTTCCTCCTTGGGGCTCCCCAGGAGGGCGATGTAGCCTTGGGCCCCGACGAAAAGACCATAAGCGGCTCCGCGCAGGATGTCCCGGGGCTCATCGCCTAAGATGACAGCCCTTGCCGACGGAGCCGCTTTTTGCAAGAGATCAATTGTCTTGGTCAGCCGATGGAGGAACGACTCTGGAATCGGCTGTGGATCGAAACTGCGAACCGAGACCCGGTGAAAAATAGCATCCCACCAGCGGGCAAGGAGCGCAGCATCATCTGTGGGAAGCACAATCCCCACCTTCCCCTTTGACAGTCTCGATGGCATGGGGGAGGGCTTCTAAGATCGCCCCGAGGGATTCTTCAACTCCCCGGGGGCTGCCCGGAAGATTGATGATCAAGGTTCTCCCCCGGATGCCGGCAGCGGCCCGCGAGAGCATCGCGCGGGGCGTGTTCTTGAGGCCCGCAAGGCGCATAGCCTCAGGGATCCCGGGAGCTTCCCTCTCGATCACTGCCCGGGTTGCTTCGGGGGTCACATCCCTGGGACCAAGACCGGTGCCGCCGCTAGTTAGGATAAGGTCTAGCTTCCAGTTATCAGCCCACTCCAGAAGCCTTTCTTTCAAGGCTCCTTCTTCATCGGGCAAAATGGCCTGCTGGATGACCTCCCCTGAGATCTCCTTGACCATCGCGGCGATCAGTTCGCTGCATTTATCCTCCCGCTCGCCCCGGGCCCCTTTGTCGCTGGCGATCAGAATTCCAACGGTGATGAGCTTGATGGGCTCCACCTCATCGCCGGCCTCGACGGGACCCCCTTTCAGGACGCGGGCGAAGATCCCTTCCCGGGGCATGACGCAGTCGCCGACCTGCCTGTAGATGGCACAATGATGATGACATTCCTTGCCATGCTGGGTGACCTCCAGGATGGCGGTCGGACCAATGCGCAGGCGGCTGCCGATAGGCAGGGCCAATAGATCGATGCCTGAGGTGGTGATGTTTTCGGCAAAATCCCCTGGGGACAGCTCAAGACCTTTAGAGCGCATCTTATCGATGCTTTCCTCGGCGAGGAGGCTCACCTGGCGGTGCCACGGCCCCGCGTGGACGTCCCCCTGCAAACCGTAGTTGTCAAGGAGCTGTCCTTGGTCTATAGGAGTCTTCTTATCCCCCTGCTTATCACTGATGGAGACGGCTACGACCCGACCCTTCAACCCTTCCACTCCTTTCAACCGCCGATCTTGGACATGGGCACGTTGCAGGCTCCGTCCAGCAGGTTATGCTGTTTCGGCTTGCTGGCGATGGCCTGAGCCAAAAGATGGACCAGACTCTCATGATCAAGTCCCGACCTTAGCTTATCCCGGAGAGATATCCCGAAGGTAGAGCAAAGGCAGGGACGGATCACCCCGTCAGCAGTCAGCCGGAGGCGATTGCATGTCCCACAGAAATGCCCGCTAATGGGCGAGATGAAGCCAACGGTGCCCAAGGCCCCCTCCAGCCGAAAGTAACGGGCCGGCCCCGCTCCCTGGGGTCCGGGGCAAGGTATGAGCTCATCGTGGATGGCAGCTTGCATTTCGCGGACGGAGACGAACTGCCGCCCCTTGGCATTGCTATCTAGAGGCATGACTTCAATGAAGCGCACATGCAAAGGCAGTCGGCGGGTAAGATCGGCGAAGGCCGGGAGTTCATCGAGGTTGGCATCGGCCATGACCACCACATTGATCTTGACGGGGTCAAAACCTATCTTTAAGGCCGCTTCAATCCCCTCCCAGACCTTGCGGATGTCTCCCCCCCGGGTCAGTTCCCGGTAGCGCCCGGGATCGAGCGTATCAAGGCTGACGTTCACCCGGCGCAAACCGCGACGGTAGAGATCTTCCGCCATATCCGCCAGGAGAATGCCATTGGTGGTGAGGGCAAGATCTTCGATCTCCGGTATGTTCGCCAGCAGTTCGACCAGGGTGGGAATCCCTTTACGCACTAGGGGCTCCCCTCCGGTGAGGCGAATCTTCCGGATTCCGACCTCGACTGCAGCCTTGACCACCCGGTAAATCTCTTCAAAGGTCAGAATCTCCTGGTGGGTCTTGGGGATGACACCTTCCTGCGGCATGCAATACACGCACCGCAAATTACAGCGGTCAGTGACGGAAATCCGCATGTAATCGATCTTCCGTTTGTATTGGTCCCTCATCACTATCCCCCGTAGATTTAGACCGCGGCATCGATGCCAACGATGCGCGCTTTGGCCCCGAGGGCCGCTAATTTCTGCTCGAACCGCTCATACCCTCGGTAAATATACTGGAGCCCTTCGATTTCGGTGACCCCCTCAGCCCCTAAGGCGGCGACAACCAGTGCCGCACCCATCCGCAGGTCGCTGGCGGTGACGGGGGCGGCGCTCAGCCGGGGGCGACCGGTGATGACGGCCGTGCGGCCATCGGACTTGATCAGGCCTCCAAATCGTTTCAGCTCATCCACATGCCCGAAGCGATTGTCGAACACCCGCTCATTGATGATGCTCGTCCCTTCTCCCTTCATCATAACGGCAACTAACACCGGCTGCAAATCGGTGGGAAAACCGGGATAGGGCAAGGTCTTGACTTGGATGGCCCGGGGGCGGCCCTTAGCGGACAAGTGGATGCTGTCCCCGCCTACGTGGAGCTTAGCCCCTGCCTCCTCCAACTTGCGCAGGACCGCTTCCACGTGCTTTGGGATCACATCTTCCACGACGATGTCCCCGCCGCAAGCCATTGCGGCCCAAAGGAAGGTCCCCGCCTCAATCCGGTCGGGGATGATGGTGTGTTGGGTGCCGGAGAGGGAATCAACCCCTTCAATCCGGATCACATCGGTGCCCGCGCCCTTGACCTTGGCCCCCATCATGATGAGCAGGTTGGCCAAGTCGACTACTTCCGGCTCCTTGGCCGCATTGTAGATGATGGTCATGCCCCGGGCTAGGGTTGCAGCCATCATCAAGTTCTCCGTGGCCCCGACGCTGGGGAAGTCCAGGTAGATTTCCTCCCCCCGCAGGCCCTCAGTCTCGGCCATGATGTAGCCGTGCTCCACCCAGATCTTGGCCCCAAGCTCCCTCAAGCCTTTCATGTGTAGGTCGATGGGGCGGGAGCCGATCTCGCATCCACCCGGGAAGGACACCCTGGCTTTGCCATAACGGGCCAGCAAAGGTCCTAAAAATAAAGATGAGGCACGGAGCCTCTTGGCCAGTTCATGGGGAACGACGGGGATGACCCGGGAGCCGGCCTTAATCTCTACTGCCCCCCGGCGCTGCCAGCGGATGCTCGTCCCCATTTGCTTCATTATTTCAAACATCCACCCGACATCGCTGATGTCGGGGACGTTCTCCAAGACTACCTTTTGGTCGGTCAGCAACGCAGCCGGCATGAGGGCCACCGCGGAATTCTTGGCGCCGCTGACGACCACCTTGCCTTCCAAGGGGTGCTCCCCTTCAATAAGCAGTTTTTGCATCAGGATTTCTCCTTTGACAACCTTGCGCAAAGTCCTATCGATTTACTAGTTCGCCAGTCACTTCATGGTTCCTCCTTCAGCGGCCAGCAACGCCCCGTTCTTCGTCAGCACATCGCCGAGGAGGATGTGTCCACCGATGGTGGCCTGGCTGTCGCCTTCGATGGAAAGCCTCACTCCCTTGATTCCCGGGAGCTCACACAAGGTGTTGACGACGGAGTAGATGGTGAGCTCTTCACTGCGGCCCCCGCCCCAGTGATTCCCGGCGAGCTCTTGACTAAAGTCGACATGACAGACCCCCTGGTGGATGGAAAGACCCTTGACTTTCGTCCCCCGGGGCAACGTTCGGAGCAGAATCCCCGCCACAGGTCCCTTGATGAGCTCATCGAGAACCAGTCGGGCAAGGTTTAGTGTATCGGCCGGATAGGGCCCCACGTCCCTCATTTCGGCCACCAAGCCGTCTTCCCGGTTGGTCCCTCCTTGAAAATAGAGGAGGACCTGTCCGTCCCCGGGCTCGAGGGAGGGACCCATCGTCGGCTCCTTGGACAAGGCATCCCCGTCCCTTTTGTCCTCAAGCTGCCTTTCGCCGAAGAAGCGAATCACTCCGCTGCCGATGGCCTCGGCGAGCTTCCCTTGGTGATCGGCATCCCCCAGGAGTCTTTCCTCCCGGGGATTGGAGAGAAAGCCTACTTCGATCAACACAGCGGGCATCCCGACATCCCGCAGGATCTGAAAACTCCCAGCCCTGGCTTGGCGATGATTAGGGCCGAGTCGGTTGAGCAACTCGTTTTGAATCAAGATGGCCAAGCCTCGTCCTTGGTCATCATTTGGCAGATAGAAGGTTTGGGCCCCCGACCAGACAGGTTCCGGGCCCCCACCAGCGTGGATGCTGATGAAGATGTCTCCTCCTTGGCTTCGCGCGAAGGCTCCCCGGCGGATGAGATCCTGTCGCCTTCGTTCCATAGGCGATCCATCCGGATCGGCCAAATTCCGGTCGTCTCTGCGGGTGTAGCAGACCTCTACCCCCTTCTCCTCCAGGGCGGCCCCCAAGGCCAGGGCGACGGCCAAGGCCACATTCTTCTCCGCCAAGCCCCCGGAGCCGACGACGCCCGGATCGCCCCCTCCATGGCCAGGATCGATGATCACCTTCGTCCCGGCGGAGGGAGCGCTCAAGTAGACGGGCAAGGTCTTGGTGATGGCCACATTCCACCCCAGCAGAAAGGAAAATAGCCCAAGGAGGAAGCAAAGCTGCCTTCGGGTGATGACGAATGCCGTCATGGTCCCCACCAAGCTTTAGGGAAGATACTAATACTTATTCTTCGCTCCGGGACCCTATCCCTCAAGGACATCCTTCTCCATCACATAGACCCGGTAGCCCCCCTCTTTAGCCACCTCGCGGCAGTTGCCGAGCAGGTCCAAAAGGCGACTCGCCACGGTCTTCACCCCTTGCCGGGTGCGACCGACTATGTACAGCTTCCCTCCGGGGACCAAGGCCCCATAGGCCTCGTCCAGGAGGGACAAGACAAGCTGGCGGCCCGCCCGGTAGGGGGGATTGGAAACGATGAGGTTGAAGGCAACGCCCCTGACTGGTTCGAGCCCCTCACCCCAATAGACCTGGGCGTTGGTGATGCCATTGGCGGCAAGATTCTGCCGGGCAAGCTCAACCGCGCGACTGTTCACATCCACCATGTGGACCTGGGCCTTGGGGGCGAGGCTGGCAAGAACAATCCCGATGGGGCCGTAGCCGCACCCAAGATCTAGGAAGCTCCCCTCCTCCGGGATGGGGACGCTAGCAATGAGGAGCCTCGTTCCGGGGTCTACGCGCCTTTTGGAAAAGACCCCTTCATCGGTAATGAAGGTAAACTCCCGCCCCCGCAGCTGTTCTTGGAAGCGCTGGCAGCGATGCTCGACGTTGGGCTGGGGCGAAAAGTAGTGCTCCCCCATCACCCATCCTCCCTCCCTAAATACAGCATCCGGTTTAGAGCCCGGTCATAACTGCTCCAACCTTTCGACCCCGACTGTTTGGCGGCGGACACGAACTTGAAGACTTCCGCATCCATCAGGTCGGCATGGTGGAGTACACATGCCTCCGGCATTTTCGGACGGCGAGGGGAACCCCACTCATACTGACCGTGGTGGCTGATGAGCAGATGGCGAAGCCGCAACTTAAGCTCCGCCGGGAAGCCTTCCAGCTCATCGACCGCCCGGCAGAGCATCTCATCGGCCATGACGATGTGACCAAGGAGCCGCCCTTCATCGGAGATGTCGATGGCCACATCCCAGACATACTCATGGAGCTTGCCGATATCATGCAAGATGGCCCCCGTGAGGAGCAAATCCCGATCGAGGGGATAAGTGCGGGCCATCAGTTCACATATCCTGACCACATTCCAAGTGTGCTCGATGAGTCCCCCAAGGTATGCATGGTGCATGCCCTTGGCTCCAGGAGCCTGCCGCAAGGCGCCGGCCACTTCTTCATCATCCAAGATGTGGCGGAGGAGCCTTTGCAAGTGGGGGTCCCCGATAGACTCGACTACTTCTTTGATCTCTTGGAAGATCTTTTCTGGGTCCCCATCCCCCGTCGGCAGAAAATCCCGCGGGTCATACTCCCCCGCTGAGGCTTGGCGCAAAGTAGTCAACACGATCTGGGGGCTGCCCCGGTAGACCCCGACTTGCCCCTCGATCCAGACGGGAGCGCCTTCTTCCACCTGGGAGTAGACCTGGGGGCCCCCATCCCACAGGACGGCGCTTATCTCCCCCGTCTTATCCCCCAGCTGACAGCTCAGATAGTGCCCTTCCTTAGACACGAAAGGGTCCAGCCGTTTGCGTTTAAGGACAAAAGAACCTGCGATTTGGGCCCCTGGCCGCAGGTCCTTGATGTAGGTGCGTTTCATGGGATGAATATGCCCTTCCTCCCTTCTGTCGCGGGTCAGTCTTCCAGGATGGGAACTAGTCTGGTCAAGGTCTTAAGATCCAAGGCATTGTGGCGGATGACCCCCTCAATTGCCGCAACATCCTGGGTTTCGACAAAGTGGTAGTAAATCTCGGGAATGAGGGCTCCCGGGATGTCATCGGCCGGGCGGCTCTGCAGGCAATACTCTTCGACGGTGGTCAAGCGGCAATTGGGCAGCCGGCCCTGCCACACCCGCCGGACATGGGACAAGAGGTCCACATGGAGATGCCCTTTGGGCAGGGGAAGACCATAGGTTAGACAGCGGGCCCTGATAAAGGGCACATCGAACATCTTGCCATTGTAGGTGAACAGCAAGGGAAAGCTCCTAAGTTCGTGGACCACTAGGGACAGTAAGGGACACTCTTCCTCGAAGCTGCGGGCCAGATACTGCTTGAGATGAAAGACTCCCTCCCGCCAATAAACCATCCCCACCAGGAAGAGGGGCCTTGCGCTCGCCAGTCCAGTAGTCTCGATATCGAGGAAAAGGGCCTCCTCAGGCCTGAACAGCGCCACCAGATCCCGATCCCGGGCCCCCGCTTGTCGCAGGGTGTAAACATCCCCCTGCGTGATGGCCGCCAAGATGCGCCTGGCTTGGCCCCCCCAGCGAGGGTGATCGACCAGGTCCGCCAGGCACCCATACCCTTCCGCCCGCAAGCGTTCTTCGGTGTAGGGACCAATGCCATGGAGAAGCTGAAGCTGAGAGTGCAGGTCTCCCGGAGGGGGCCAGGGCAGCTCCCCGGACCACTCATCGGTGATAAGATAGAGGGTTCCCCCAGCGTGTCCAATTTCCCGACCCCCCAGGATATCCTGGGCTAGAGGAGGGCGGGGGGAACCCCTCCGTTGTCGCTCCCGCAACCGCCGCGCCAAATCCATCGACAACCGCCACCCGTCGGCAATAAACTGGCATCTATCTTCTGGAAAAGACGGCCCTTCTCCTGCCTAGAGGGGCCACAGGGAGAAAAGGACGCAAAGGACCAGGGGAACCATCCCCAGGAGAACCGCGGGCCACAACAGATGGGCGGGCAGCCCCGGGTCGAGGACTTCCGCGAGCTTCTCTTCCATCATGCGGTAGAAGGCAAGCTTCGCACTGATGGTGATTATGTCCCCATCGGGGGTCAAACCTTGCAGGAAGCATTCTTGCATGCCATTTTCGACGACGATCGCCCAAGAGTCGGCCCAAGTCCGCACCATCCCCTGGACATGATAGGCCAGGAGGAAAAAACAACACCAAATGGCAATGGCGCCGAAAAACCCTAAGACGTAGCCGTTGCCCCCGATCCACCAAAGATAACCTTGGGCAAAGTACACCATCATGGCCACGATCGTCCCTAGTTTGAGGGCTAGGCGATAAGACTCGCCCTTTATTTCCTGGACCCGGACAAAGTCCATCCGGTCCGGCATGGAAGGATCGCCCACGTATCTGATGACGGCCAGGATGACTTCGCCTGCCCCGGCCAGGAGATAACAAAGGGCGGCCGCCCAGGCGAAACACAAAGAGGGCGCCAGCCACCCCTCCCAGGAGCTAAAGCTCAAGGCTGCCCCCACCACCCCCAACAGACCGACATAAATCAAGGGGAAATAGCCCTCAGCCCGCAGCTGGGGAAAAAACACCCACCGGGCAACGAGGACAAAGACGATAGTAAAGCAGACAACCACCAGTTCATCCCAAGAGCCCAGGGACATGGACTGCCGGACAAAAACAAGGAACGCCGCCAGGATCCCGGCGAGAAGATAGGCGCTATACTCCCTTCGATCCATCATCTCCCCCTCCGTCGGCCAGGCCTTACTACAGCTTATGGGGAAAGAAGCCTTCCTAGAACAGGGGAGCGATCTAGACTGCGCCTTCGGACATCACCGATTTGTTCTTGCCCCCGGCCTTGGCTTGGTAGAGGGCCTGATCGGCTAGCCGCAGAAGCTCTTCCTTATCGCGCACCAGCTCACTGGTGCACGCGATGCCCACCGATGCCGTCAAGGGGGTGCCATGGCCCTCGCCCTTATGCCGTTCCAAAAACTCGGCGCAAGCAAGGGAAATATTCCGGCGGATCCGGTCGGCGAGCATCTCCGCCTGATCCCGATCGAGCAGGGCGCCGGGGACCACCACAAACTCATCCCCGCCCCATCGGGCCAGGATGTCGCCTTCCCGCAGGATGCTCTTCAGCCGATCCGCGATGGTTCGCAAAAGTTCGTTGCCGGCCAGATGACCCATACTATCGTTGAGCTCTTTGAAATCATCCAGGTCGATCATGATCACATAGACTTGGTCTTCCCGATTGAGCACGTCGTCGAGATGGGCGTTCAAGAACCGATGGTTGAAAACGCCTGTCAAGTCATCGATGGCCACTTGGGCGAGGAGCTCTTCATAAAGGTCCCGCTCCATCGCCTTAAGGCGGCGCAGGCCCCAATAGCCCCCACCGCAAAGGAGGAACGAGATGAGACCGGCCTCCCCGACCCACACGCCCCTCGTGAGGGCATCATAGCCTTGACTAGCCGCGACTAAGGCGAGGGCGGCCAGTCCATAGATTTCCCGGGGCTTTAGGCTTTGCACAACGATGATGAGGAGGTAGAAGGCCTTGTACGGACTATTAACCCCGCCCGTCCTGGCGACGACTAGATGGACCAGGGGCATGAGGACTGCCATGTCCAACACGTCAAAGGGAAAGGCATTCTCCTCCCGGGCCCATCTCTCCACCGCCTGGATCCCAACTAAGACCAGCAAGTAGATGACCAGGGGGGCTAACGGCTTGACCCACAAGTGCTCCCCCCCATAGAGCCCCATTAAGGCCATCGCCAGGTGCATTCCGAAGAAAAACAGCCCGAAGGGCAAGCCTTCAAACAGCTGCTTCCGCTTGGCCGAGTCTCCCCCAGCTTCAATGATCGGACCTAGATTGGGAGCTGCTAAGAGGAAGATGAGCCCGATGACAAGGGCCCACTCACCAAGGAGGCTGTCCAGAAAGAAAAAGGCCCCACCGCCTAATAACACTGACTTAGCCGCCGGGAGTAAACCCATGGGCACAAACCGATAGAAACAGAGGGCAAGGCACAGCAAAGCCAATAGTTCCAGGATCCCCTGCTCCATTGGGAGCAAGAAGACTGGGGAAATCAAGAGGCTCACCATTAGGTTTAGGACGACTAGTCTAGGCCCCTTGACATCTTTGCCCTGAAAAAAGAAAGCAAGACCGCCTATAATGAAAACGGCCAGCACATTTCCCCCGATGGCTGCAACAGACTGGGACAGAAGCATGGATTTCACTCCAGAGGACAGGACCGACTAGAACTATACGTGTAAGTATACCATATTCGGGGAATAGGTCAAGTCCTGATTGTGGTGTAANTTCTCCTCCTAGTTGTTGAGTTCAAGCGGCAGTGTTGCGCTTAGGCTCCATCTCCGCAGGTTTGTTNTCGTTTTCCGAGCTCTTGTGCTCCCAGTAGGCTTCCATTCGAAAGTAAAGCCGTCCAGTTGTCCACTCCTCATCCTGCTCCATCAATAGGGCCCCCAATAAACGCAGGGCTGAGTCGACGTTGGGGAAGATTCCAACCACTCGCTCCCGCCGCCGCACTTCCCGATTTAGGCGTTCCAGCCCATTGGTGCTGCGAAGTCTGCGCCGATAGGGCTCAGGCAAGGCCATTACGGCCATGGCATCCTCGAAGCCTGCCTCCAGGCAGGCAGCAGCCCGTGGTGCCTTCTGAGCGTACTC
>JGI24713J26584_10003007_pt1 | contig 11218 bp, 15 predicted proteins | sample BioPla4DNA1_FD_26584 | JGI IMG/M metagenome (IMG submission 26584) | reverse complement strand
AGCTATAAAAAAGAGGGATTACTCCCTCTCTGATTCATATTTTTCTATAACTAGTCTCATTCCTTCTTCAATTAGTTTTCCATATTTCATGTTTTTTTCGACTGCTAATAATTTAATTTTTTTTAACAATTCTGCGTCTACAGTTGTATGCAATTCTGCACGATTTTTTTTGAGTCGTGCCATTTTCATCACCTCCTATTCCATATTATCATGTCGTTGACGACATTTCAAGTATATGTTATAATGTCGTTAAAGACATAAAAAGGAGGTGAATGTAGATGCATAAAGCATTTAAGTTTCGGATCTATCCCACAAAAGAACAAATTGAATTAATCAATAAGACATTTGGTTGTAGTCGGTTTGTGTTCAACTATTTTCTCGTCAAATGGGATGAAGCATATGAACAAACAGGAAAAGGATTGAGTTATAATGCTTGTGCAAAACAATTAACTCAATTAAAAAAAGAGCTTTCATGGTTAAAAGAAGTGGATGCCACTGCATTACAAAATTCATTAAAACGTTTAGATAATGCATTCAAGCGATTTTTTGAAAAGCAGAATAATAAACCAAAATTCAAAAGTAAAAGAAATCCTGTACAATCTTACACTAGTCAATGTAATTATTCGAGTAGTAGACCGACTATTGAAGTTATTGATAATAAAATTAAACTGCCAAAGTTGGGATGGGTGAAATTTACAAAATCAAGAGAAGTAAAAGGGAAAATTCTTTCCGCTACGATTCGTCGTAATCCAACAGGAAAATATTTTGTATCCATTCTTTGTGAAACTGAAATTAATTCTTTGCCTACGTCAGAAAAAGCAATCGGTATTGATCTTGGTTTAAAAGACTTTGTAATTCTTTCTACGGGAGAAAAGATTAGCGCTCCGAAATATTTTAGAAAATATGAAAAACAATTAGTTAAATGGCAACGCATTCTTTCTCGTCGCAAATATGGCGGAAGCAATTGGAACAAAGCACGCTTAAAAGTTGCAACAATCCATGAGAAGATTGTAAATGCAAGACGAGATTTTCTGCATAAACTATCCACCAAACTGATTTACGAAAACCAAGTGATCTGTTTGGAGGACTTGCAAGTAAAAAATATGGTGAAAAATCACCATTTAGCGAAATCCATTGTAGATGCGTCTTGGTCTGAATTTGTTTCTATGTTAGAGTACAAAGCTAATTGGCATGGTAGAGTTGTTGTAAAAATAGGTAAAACATTTCCTTCGTCTCAACTTTGTTCTGAATGTGGATACCGAAATAAAGAAGTAAAAAAATTAAATCTACGTGAATGGATATGTCCAAATTGTGGAGCGCACCATGACCGAGACGTAAACGCAGCAGTAAATATTTTGCAAGAAGGTATGAGACTTTTCACCGTCGGGCAGACGGGGTGAGCTTGGTCAACATCCTGTCAATGGGCAGGAATTCCCAAGAATCCCCTGATTTTAGTCATGGGGAGTGTCAAGATAAAGAGCATTATCCAGAATTCCTATATTTCGGAGATATCCCGATAAAATCAGACGGCGAAGAGGCGTATTCAACAGGCAGATGCTAAAAAAGTATCTGCTTTTGTTTTCAAAGCAGTAAAATTTGATATAACCAGATACACATGGTATTTATTAGGTAACTCATAGCTATATTTTTGTATTTAATGAAGGAAAAGAATAGGAGGATTTTGGATGACTAAACGCAATGAGAAAGATGTCTCTATGTCTAGGGATGAGTTTAATAAGTATGTTGCTACTGCATTAATGAGTGGGAGTAAAAAAATAGCATATTGCAAAATAGAAGGAAACAACTTTTATGGAGGTATGACAGATTCTCTTGAAGACGCACTAGAAAAATGTAGAGAGTATTACAAAGAGAATTCAGATGCAGACTTATGTATCGGAGATTATACCGGAGCAGTAACAATATGGGACACCAAAGATATTCTATACGAACTTGGTTATATCACCCAGGATGAATACAATTCCTATCTAATGGAGCAAGAAGCTATTGTTTAAGGAGGAAATGAGAATGAGAAGATTGATAGCTTTCGTGTTGGTGATTGGAATTCTTTTCTTTATTGGATGTAGTATAGAATCTGAAGCATATGATGAGGGAGCATTTGAACTTATTTCGAAGGAAAACCTTGCTGGTTCAGCAGATGACAAACTCATAGTTGTTAGGCATAAAGAGACTGGAAAGCGGTTTGTGATTTACCAAGGATATAAAAAAGGCGGGATACAACCGCTTGATTAAGAGAGGGGAATTAAAGGATAGGGGGATAAAAATGAACAAATTGAATGAAAAGCTAGCTAAATTAACAGTAGAGTATAATACCCTAAATGCAAGATATGAAGAAGTTGTAGGAGAGATTGAGGATCTTGAGTGTGAGAAGACAGCACTTGAAGCGGACTTAAATTCCATTGAAGAGGAGATTGAATCCATAAAAAAACAGTTACTAGAAAATACACAAGACATCAAAGATCCTTTTGAATCAGATTTCAGGAAAGCATCACGCTTTGCAAGTAAAGATATTGGATATAGCGGAGTGTTAGAAAATGTAATTATAACCAATCGTGAGATCATGGCTTGTGATGGATTTAAAGGTATAGCTATACGTAGTAGCAATATCCCTGACAAGCTAAAGAACACTATGATTAAATGGGATGTGTTCTATGATTTTGAAAAACATACACAAAAGGTTACAGAAGAAAATAAGTTAGCCCTTAAACAACTAATTAATGAAACTAAAGAAAGTGCGAAACATGTTATAAAGGTTTCAAAGAACAATTTTGATGATGTTTTCAGACCAATATATGTCAAGCTACCTAGATATGAGATTCTGCTATTGTCTTATAAGGGAATATATATTGGACTTCAAAAAGACTATATAAGTTTGCTATTTAGATGTATGGAAGATGATGATTTTGATGTATACATCAACAGCAGTGATACAGCAGTAGTTTTTGAAAAACCAGATACATCTATCATTATTTTGCCAGTAAGAATGCATGAGAGTCAGGTAACAAATATTATAATGAGAGGAGAAGGCTAATGATTAAAATAGAGAATATAGATGACTTAATGAGACACCTTGATGAACTCCCTTCATGGGTAGTTGGGGATATTAATAGAAGAATAAGTGATTGGTTGAGTTCCGGAGGGAAGCCAGATGATCCATATATAAAACAGCAATATAAATTTGCTGAAAATGTTATAAATGTACAGCGCAGGGAAAATCAGGCGAGGAAGAAGAAAGTATAGAACCATACAACCAATATATTGCATCAATAGATAAGGGTAGATGTATGGATTGTGGTACTAAAGATATTATGATTGGCTTTGATGAAAAAGGGGAGAGGATAAAAAGATGCTTGCGCTGCGGTAAGACATACTATATATAAGTACAAAAAAGGCGATAGTTTTACTATCGCCTTTGTTATGCTTTTGATAATAGTATTATTTGTTGTATTTAGCCGCTTCTTTTATGGCTGCTTGATGACTTGCATCCACCTGCTTGGTGCCATGGGTTTTGCTGTTAACGAAATGTATACAAAAATGTCCGTCTGCACCATTTCCTTTTACTGCATCTAGGTTTTGTCCATATCCATAACCGCCACTTCTGTTATTAACATAAACATTAGCGGGTTTAGAATCTACACCAGCATGAAACATTCCATTTGCAGATGCAGCAAGTCTTCGATCCCCGATAACTAAAATGATTGGCCGTCTAGCCCAGTAGTTTGTTGATTTGCCAACTGTTTCGTACTTACGCCAGATACTTCTCATAGTATCAGCATCTTCTTTGGTTAATGGTTCGGTATCTGCGTGTAGAGAGCCGTATGTACGCTTAACCTTGTATGATATACCAGTACGAGTATCAATAACAGTAGCTACTGTTCCAATAGAAAATACCTTGTTGGCATCTTTCCAGTCCAATACTTCAATTGGGGATTGTTTAGGTGTTTCATCTTTCTTTTCATTAGCTTTATCCTGGGTTTTGGGTGCTTCTTGTTTTTCTTTTTCTGCCTTATTTTGGCTGGTTTTAGTATCCGTCTCTTGTTTTCCTGTGGTATCAGGTTCCGCATCCTTTATAGTAACATTAATAGTGTTTTGATTACTAGGAATAATGAGCTTTTGGTTTACATAGATAAGAGAACCGTTTTTGATATTATTTACCTCTACAAGTTTAGTAATAGGGACTTTGAACTGTTGGGATATCTTCCACAGGGAATCACCACGTTTGACGATATATTCCTGTCCGGTTCCATTTTCTGTGGTTTTAGATCTATCTACATCACCACGGGAAGTAGGTGTGTTGGCATCATCACGTTCTACTGCTAAAGCAGTCCATGTCTGTGGTCCCGCAATCCCATCAACTTTTAAACCTTTTGCTTTCTGAAAGTCTATTACTGCCTTTCTAGTAATCTCGCCAAAATATCCTGTTGCAGTATGATAATTAAAATACCCATCTTGAGAGAGTAGTTCTTGAAGTAACTTTACATCCTCTCCACGCATACCCATACGCATATTCCTAGTTAGTTTGAATGTTGTTTCTACTATAGTATTAGCTGCATTAGCTAAAGCAGAATGGGAGAGAAACGGCGATACGATAACGAAACAAGAAAGTATAAGCACAATACCCATGGATTTATATCTCCGTGCTGCCTTTTCCGTTAATCTGTATCTATACTTTCGCTTCAAAATACCATCTCCTTTATTAACAACATTTGTTTAGCTTGTATTGATACTAAAGTGATTCTCACAAGCTAGGCGGTATTGTAACAGAAAAAGCACAAATAAACAAATAAATTTGTAATAAAAGCGTAATATTTGAAAAGTCGGACAATGGCGGAAATAATGGACATTAGCTAATGAAAGTGCTATAATGACCAAAATTTCAAAGGAGGCGATATAAATGAAAAATCTTCGTAAAGTTTTTAAAGACTATACGAGCGATGAATATAGATTTAAAAACCCAGCTAGGAGCAATGAGAGTGAGGATTTGCCTGAAACCATAGAATTGGCAAGACAGATAGAAGAGAAAACTAGCTTTAAAGAAGATAGGAAACCAGTAAAGGTTAGGTTATATAGCCTCTTTGGACTTCCGTTTAAGGGGGGTAAGTTTTTCTGTAAATATTATTGGTGTTTAGAACACAAGAAAACAGCACCTTTAATGATAGGGAGAGATGCAGTTTCGTTAAGTGTTTATATAGATTACAACCAGACAGACAAAAAACAGCGAAAAGAGATAGTAAAAGACGTACTCGAATCCATCAATAGTATCTTGGAGGAGAATTAATATGGGAGGTGTGAAATGGAACTCCTAAAAAAGTTACAAGTCATCCTTAAAGAAAGTACCTTGGTGTTAGGTGTCTTGGCATTGGTGGGATTTGGTATGCTTGGATTATCTATAACCCAGCTAGAAAGGGGAAGTAAAGCAGAAACCACATCTATGATTTCAGCAGAAAGTAGCACATTGATGTCAGCACAAGAATCAGATTCAGAAACAGATAAATCAAAGGGGAAATCAAGCAAAGATGAGACAGTTGAGAAGATGCTGGCTGTTGATGTATTTGCCAATAGCCTCATAGGGTTTTGTATGAATATAAAAGATACAAATTTCCTAGCCCTCAATTGGGTTAGCAACGGCGGAAACGGAGATTTCGATAAAGAATATTATTTCAAAGTACAGCTTGAAGCAAAAACAAACATAGAAAAAATTCAGCAAAGCCTAGAAAGCATTTCAGGACACATTGAGGATAGTCAAGAATTCACCCAATTTGCAGAAGAAATTCAAACATGGCTAACAGAGATAGAACCATTAATAGAAAAAGCACAAAGTGATTTTCAGACCTTTTCAAGTACCAAAGATCCAGAAGTACAAAAGAGACTAATTGATAGGTATGTTGAAATCATATCCCAATGTCAGGAAAAAGAGATCCAGACTATAAAGAATAAAAACGAATATTTTAATTTTATAACCAACTAACAGGTAAAGAAGGGAGGAAGAGTAGTAATGGAGCTTTATGAATATAAAAAAAGTAGTACATTACCTGTATTGGTCTTATTAGGAATAATAGCCATAGTAGGGAGCTATTTTCTTTACATGAACATTGAGAATAACGGATATGTAGCTCTCGGAATTCTTGGATTGTTATTACTCGAAGGTGTAGCCTATATATATGCTTGTTCAAGATTAATACCTAAATTTCACAGAAAGATATATGTAGATATGCAAGGGATAAAGTTCTGTAATAATAATGATGAAACTCTGATTGAGATAGAATGGCCAAACATACTTTTCATCTATAGAGAGCGCGAGATACGTGGAAGAAAAGCGATATTTAACCATTATATTGTTCTAGACGATGGACTATTTGAGATACCAAAACGTTTAGCAGAGTATGATAAGTTTGTTAAGATGCTCAAAGATCGCTATCTGGAGAATTGTCGTTTTATTGATGGAGATAGGAAAGGGGTGCCAGCAAAAGATATTGATGCACTCCGAGAGATGTTTAATGCAACATTCCCATCTACAATAGAGGCAGTTCAGGTTTTTTATGGCGATAATAAAACCGCACCAAAAAAGATTAAGAGTCAGCTATTGCCAGAGAATAAGCAGTATAACCATGGCAAATCTCAAGTTGTATTAGATATACAAAGAGGTATCTCATTTGATAGGTATAATATGGTCGGACAAAAGGAGAGCAAAACAATATTCTGGGGACCTGATGTAAAACTCTATGAATATACCAGCGATACAGAACAGCGCGCATACTATGTTATTTCTAGGGATGACTATATTAGAATCCCATTTACTTTAGAGAGATACCACATCTTAATAGGCATACTGGTAAAGATATTCAAACATAACAATCTCTTTATAGAAAGTACCGAGCTACCAAAATTACCAACACTAGGAGGGATGTATAATGAATCCATCGAGCAAAGTGACGATTCTTCAGGACAACCAAGTGAAGATTAAAGGAAGAGTTAATAGAGTATTAAGTGAAGTAATAGATATAGATATATTAAAAGAAAAAGCCGAACTTGATCCCCAGAAGGAAGTCGTTGTTGAGGTTTATGGCTATGATGCACTTGAAACATATATAGGACATACAGAAAACTATATACCCAATATGCTTATGAAAATTAGGCTGAACCAATTTATTCGAAAAAGAAATCTATTAGAAGAATTATGGATACCAAGTGAGATTCACACAGAGATTAGATTGCTCCAAGCGGACACTAGGTTTATCCCGCTTCATCATAAGGGAATAGAGGTGGAGATATTAGAGGTTGGCACAAGAGGTTTAAAGGTAAGAACGACTGAAGCTATCCCTGAAAACACAACCTTGTTTTTAAATCTTCCTATTGGTGACGAGTTTTGTTATTGTAGTTTGCGGATAGAACGCCCAAACTACCAAGGGGATAATCACGTAATACTTGCTTATCATGAAATGGATAACAAAACTCTTGAGAGAATAAGGCATGAGCTATATGAAATAGAAAATAGGCAAGCGATAGAAAATGCCAATGCTGCAGATGAGGTAAAAGAGTATGATACAAATATTATAGAGAATAATGAGGTCTCATTAGCTATTGAAGAAACTCCATTCGATAATATGGAAGTGGTTAATAACGAACAGGAAGTAGTCAGCTTTATACCAGAGCAACATAACCCGGTTGTGTCCGAAAAAACACATGATCTAGGTGTGGAAGCAAACGATACTGGCTACATAAATGAACCTGTAGCAAATACGGGACCGCAGATGGTTATAATACCTGAACTTGAAGCACTAATAAGGGGGAATGCACAAGAAAATATGAATCAAGTTCCTGAAAATACCCCAGACAACAACCATGAAGTGGCAACGGTGGAAGAACCCATGCAAGAAACCTCAATAGAGTCAAACAACTTTAATATTCCTTTGTTTAGTGAGATAAAAAATGACTCCTTTACTTTACAAGAGACTAATGAGAAAGTTGAACCAGAACAAGAGAATTTAAAACCTATTTCAAATCCTCAAAAGGAAGAAACAAAGCCTACTAATACCGGTCCAGAAAATATGGAAATGGAACAGGATAAGGCCAAAATGAAGAAAAACAGAAGAAAGTGGTTTGGTAATAAGAAGTAGATATATATGGCAGGAGAGAAAAACTCCTGCCTTCATTTTTTAGGAAAAACTTGATGGTGTGCGATGTCTTTGATATATCATGTACATCAACAAAAAGGAGGAAGGACATTTCGATGTATAAAGCAGGAGACATTATAAGATTGAAGGATAAAAATGTAGTAAGAGTTGGAAGAGAAAAATTTAGGAAGGAGGATGTAGAGGGGGTAATATATGTACAGAAAGAAGATACTTTTATATTCTCAAGTCTGCGTAAGGATGATGTATTAAAACTACATGACGGTCTTGCGCAAGTTATAGAAGAGGGTTTTGAATCTATCAAGGTAAGATATATTAATTATGATCCACTAGAATCTATGGTAGTGGAGATAACGAACCCTTTAGACATAGTAGAGTATGTCGCTTTTAACCCGGGAGACCAGATTCTAACATGGTTTGGTACAGCCGTTGTAGCATCTCCGGGGCTAAAAGACGGAAAAGTAAAAATAAAAACGCATACAGATGCAGATTACTTGTATGAAATAAACGAAGTCTCTCTAGAGGAGATTGAAGATGTAATATCTTGTGAATTGTTCCAGGATAAAAAGATAGCATAAGGCAAATTAAATTTTTAAGATGGACAGATTTTCTGTCCATCTTTGTTATTGTTGGAATTGATTGCACAATAACAGCAGAATTAGACAAATTAAGAAAAAAAGGTTATAATCGGAATAAAGGAACGATAGCGTAATGAGGTGATAAAATGAAGGATTTAACTACAAATGATAACGAAAAAGGTAAGGATAAAGAGAAGAAAACCCCTCCCAAGACAACAAGCAGGAATAATATACACGTTGAAGGCGAGAGAGTGGTAATAACGGCACTTCGACTATCCAGTCTTCCAGAAGAAGAACAAGAGAAAAAGATTAAAGAACTGAAGCGGAAAATAAACTCTGTTTTTTCGGAAATAAATGACTACTTTCCGATATTAAAGGAAGGTGTTGATAAGGTAGTAAAAGCAAAGAGAATCCCCTTTGAGGAAGCTAATCAGATAATAAAACAAAACACATTTATAGAGAAGAAAGATATAAACGGAAAAACAGTATTTACTATAGATAACAGGTTATCGGATAGTCAGCTTGAAGGTTTAGGTTTATATCTAGCTTCACAGATAAGCGATCTTCGTAAATACCTAGAGGATGCCTCCCTTGAACTAGATATAGCACAAAAGATAGAGGAGTTAACACAGACGGAGAACTTGCTTAAGGTCTTCGGCGGTAACGGTGACGAAAGGATGTTAGTAGCAAAACAGCTAACAGAGATAGAAACATACTGCACTATTATTAAGAAGCAGGTCTATCTACAACTGAAGAATATAATTGAAGATGCAGAAAGACTACTTTCTATAATTAAAAAAGTATTAAACCAAAGAGAAGCCGATAAAAGATCAGCAATGATGATGGGGAATAAATTTACTTCATAAATATAACTGAAAGGAAGGAAAAGAAATATGGCAATTGGAAATTCAGAACAGAGAATGAAGGCGATGGAAGCAGCAGTAGAACAGATAGAAAAACAGTTTGGCAAGGGTTCCATAATGCTACTTGGTTCACAAAAACACTTGGAGGTAGAGGCTATTTCAACAGGTTCTCTTACTCTTGATGTGGCGTTAGGAGTAGGAGGGATGCCTAGAGGTAGGCTTGTAGAGATATTTGGACCAGAATCTTCAGGGAAAACAACCGTGGCACTTCATTGTATTGCAGCCGCACAGAAAGCTGGTGGGAACGCAGCTTTCATTGATGCAGAGCATAGCCTAGATCCCTTGTATGCACAGAAGTTAGGAGTAGATTTAGATTCACTGCTTTGCACACAGCCGGATAATGGCGAGCAGGCACTAGAAATAACGGAGGCATTGGTGCGAAGTGGTGCAGTAGACATCGTTGTGGTAGATTCCGTTGCAGCCTTGGTGCCAAAATCAGAAATTGAAGGAGANATGGGAGCCTCTCATGTAGGCCTACAAGCTCGCTTAATGTCGCAAGCGTTGAGGAAATTAACAGGAGCAGTAGCAAAGAGTAAATGTACAGTCATATTCATAAACCAACTGCGAGAGAAGGTAGGCATAATGTTTGGCAACCCAGAAACAACTCCCGGTGGCCGAGCACTTAAGTTTTATTCATCAGTTCGTATAGACATACGCAAGACAGAAACAATAAAAGCTGGTTCAGACATGGTTGGTAATAAGACTAAAGCAAGGGTTGTTAAGAACAAAGTTGCTCCACCTTTTAAAGAAGCTGTTTTTGACATCATGTATGGTGAAGGCATTTCTAGAGAGGGTGAAATTATAGACCTAGGCGTAGAACATGGATTAATAGAGAAATCAGGTGCATGGTATTCATGCGGAGATATTCGTTTAGGACAAGGTAAGGAAAATGCTAGACAATTCTTAAAGGCAAATCCAGAGTTGTTTGATGAACTTGATAGAAAGTTAAGAGATAAGTTGTTTGGAGGACGTATGGAAGAGTCCAATGAAGGACTGGTCAACTAGCTAGCTCGAAGTTAACTACTATATAGTAGAGAGGTATTCAAATGAAAAAAAGAGCAATGAAAAAATGGATACCAAGAGGTACACCCTATTGCTATAAAACCATTAAAACCAATGAAGAGGGTATGCCTTATAGAGCAGACTACTGTAGGAATTTAGTCTTTGATCACTTCGAAAAAATTACCGTCAAAGCTCCAGCAGAAGGGGGCAGTAAAGGGACTAAAGAAGTTGTAATAAAGAATCCGGTGTATCGTTGCAGGTATACGGGAATTAAGACATCAGAGGACCTTTGCTTGTATGATGATGTGAAGGTGTGTGGTATTGGTGATTATGATGAAGGGTGGACTTAATATGTCCGCCTTTCTTGTAAACAATAGACCAAATAGTTGCGAACAAAAAGTACTGGGAAAAATTAGTGAGCGAAAGGATGTTGGTATGAGGATATATAAGCTGGTCAAGAAAATGTTGGGCAAATACTATGAAGGCGTTGAAATAATAAGATTTGCTTTAGAAGACGATGAGGTTTATGTAAGGTTCTTTTATTATGACATTATTCACACATGTA
>JGI24713J26584_10003004_pt1 | contig 11225 bp, 11 predicted proteins | sample BioPla4DNA1_FD_26584 | JGI IMG/M metagenome (IMG submission 26584) | reverse complement strand
TGATTTTTGCATCTATCTGTTAATACATGAAAAGATTTTTATAGCAGGGCATAAGGGTTCATTTTGCTTTTATTATAAAAAAATTAATAAAAGAATAGGGGTAATTATCGTGAAACGTTATATTTTTGGAGTGAAATGTAAACCCTCTTATGCATCAACTCTTTTTTGAAATAAAGCAACATAGTTAGGAATGAGAATATCTCGATCAATAAATGCTAGTTACCCCTATAACTATGAACCCTAGTTAAAAAGCTAATAAAGCAGCAAAAAGCTGTTGCACAACAGTTGAGCAACAGCTACTTATTAAATGTAGGTAAGGGCTATTTAATTGCAATGCTGTTTTTTATAGCATCTATGTTATCTTTCAAAGAATTATCAGCGTTCTTAGTATATGCTAAAGTTATGCTTTGGTAAGTTTGGCTATCATCTTGTCCTTCGTGATAAATTAGGTAGTTATAAGCTTCAACATCTACTCCGCTTTTATTCTTTGTTGTATAATGGGCATATAATGTTTTTCTTGAAATCTGGACAAGCTCTAGAAGTTATTCAACCTCTCTACAGCTTTGAAACTTCCTTGTTAAACAGAAAAGGCTTTTTTAAATGCCATCGCAGCTATCTTGTATATATTCCAAATGTGGATTATTTCAGCAATACAGAAATTAAAACAAGGTACGGTCGTTCTATACCTATTGCTAGAGGGTATGGAAGAGCTTTTAAAGATACTTATTTTTCTATAATGTTTCAAGATAAATGAGAGAGGAGGAAGACAGGGTGTTACAATTTATATTGGGTATGTTAAATAATAGTTCACTGCTGGTATTTGGAGTTTTCGTTTCATCAGCCATTCTCAGCATACCCTTTGTGGATTTCACTTCAATCCTTTCTAACGGTTTAGAAAATGCTATTCATGCAGTTTCTAGGCTTGCTGTAAATAAAGAAAGACGTATTAGTTTGAATTTGAGGATGTATGAGGATAAGTTACTCTTATCTATTAAAAATCCCTATCAAGACGAGATCGATATGTTAGAAGGTATCCCACAGGCTAAAGAAAAGGGACACGGTCTTGGGAGTCAGAGTATCAAATATGTAACTGAAAAGCTTAAGGGAAACTGTCAGTTTATAGCAAAGGATGGCCAATTTGCTTTAAGAGTAGTACTGTAATTTTATTTGATCAAAATAACACCTCTGTAGATACATTATTAGCTCTATTGGCTATTAATATATCTATGGAGGTTGTTTAATTTAAAAGTTACTTAGAAAAATGCTGATTTTGTGTATTTAATTTTATAGAAAAGTAATATTAACTTAAAAGAATTTAAAATATTCTCATAGGAGTTTTCAGTTGATATGTTTTTAAAATAAGTTGAATAAGAAAAATTAATTAGTTATAATAGGAAAGTATGAAAATTAATCAAAACTATACATAAAGTGGGGATTAATGCGATATTTTGTGTATATGATAAAAAAAGTTATATTTCATAAGTTTTTAATTTAAAGCTTACTTTAATGGATAGAAAATAATAAAAATAGACACTATATATATAAGATATATAAGCATAAAATTAAGTATTCCATTGCTGTGGAAGAACCAATGAATATTTCATTGCAATATAATACAATATTCGATATAATTAATTTGAATTTACCTGTCTTATACATTAAAAGTTAATTATTATGTTTCAGAGGAAGGAGAAAAAGTGGGCGAAATAAAAGTAAAAAACGAAGAATTAGAAGAGATGAATAAAAGTTTCAGTTACTTTTTTATTAAGAGAATTATTGATTTAGTATTTTCTATTTTAGGCCTTATTCTTTTAAGTCCTCTCATGTTGATCACAGCAATAGCTATTAAGATTGAATCAAAAGGTTCTATAATATTTTCTCAAGATAGGGTTGGAAAAGATGGTAAGTTATTCAAAATGTATAAATTTCGTTCTATGGTAGAAAATGCAGAAGAGTTAAAAGAAAAACTATTAAGTAAAAATGAAATGTCCGGTCCAATGTTTAAGATGAAAGAGGACCCTAGAATCACAAAGGTTGGTAAGTTTATAAGAAAGACTAGTATTGACGAACTTCCTCAATTGTTTAATGTTATTAAAGGCGATATGTCCTTGGTTGGTCCTAGACCTAATTTACCTAAAGAAGTAACTCAATTTAACGAATATCATAAGTTAAAGCTTAAGGCTAAACCGGGATTAACTTGTTATTGGCAGGTTATGGGGAGAAATAGCATTGGGTTTGAAGAATGGATGGAATTAGATATAAAATATATTCGTGAAAGAAGTATATGGCTTGACTTGAAGTTGATTTTTAGAACCTTTTTTGTATTATTTGGAGATAGAAATGCAGTGTAGCACGTAAGCATAAGGAGGTATTTATTTAATGAAGGGAATAATTTTAGCTGGAGGAGCTGGTACAAGGCTTCATCCTATAACTATTGCAGTTTCAAAACAGATTTTACCAATTTACGATAAGCCTATGATTTATTATCCACTGTCAGTACTTATGTTGGCAGGTATAAGGGATATATTAATAATATCTACACCGAGAGATATTAATTGTTTTAAAGATCTTCTAGGAGATGGAAGTCAAATTGGAGTTAACTTTAGCTATGCAGTACAAGAGGAACCTAGAGGACTAGCTGATGCTTTTTTAGTTGGAGAAAAATTTATAGGAAATGATAAGGTTGCTTTAGTACTTGGAGATAATGTATTTTATGGTTATGGTTTTACTGAAAGACTTGAAAGAGCTGCAAAAAGAGATGGTGCTACAATTTTTGGCTATCATGTTAGTAACCCTAGAGAGTTTGGTGTAGTAGAATTTGATGAAAAAGGTAATGTTATAAGTATAGAAGAAAAGCCAGAAGTACCAAAATCCAATTATGCTGTACCAGGTTTATATTTTTATGATAATAATGTTGTAGAAATTGCAAAGAACATACAACCTTCTGCAAGAGGGGAGATAGAAATAACAGCTGTAAATAATGAATATTTAAGAAGAGGTAAATTAAAGGTAGAGCTTTTTGGAAGAGGAATGGCTTGGTTAGACACTGGAACTCATAAGGGCCTTTTAGATGCCGCTAATTTTGTAGAAGCTGTCCAGACTAGGCAGGGATTGTATATTGCTTGCATAGAGGAAATTGCATACAGGAAAGGTTTTATAGATAAAGAACAGTTGTTGAATTTGGCTGAGAAGTTATCAAAAATAGAATACGGCAAATATTTACTAAGAATAGCTGAAGAAAAAGATCTAAAAATTTAGTACTAGCTATTTTAAATTTATAATTTTAAAAATTATATTTCTTTATTAGTTCCTATGACCTTCTTTAATACCATATGCAATAGAGTAGGTTTATGGAACTTATTATTCTATTTTAATGATATCATAGATAATCCCTTTACTTTAATAAGGATATTATTATGGAGCGGAAATATTATTTTAGGATGACATATTAAATTCGTTTCTTAAGGAGCNTGATATATAGTGAAAAACAGTGATGCTTCAATACAAATTTCTGTAATTGTATGTACATATAATAGTGATTATTCTAAGTTAATTAAAACTATTGATACTATATTATGCCAAAAAAATATTAATTTAGAAATAGTAGTTTCAGATGATGGTTCAGAGATAGATCATTTTGATAAACTACGACATTATTTTGCTGCTAATAATTTTGAAAAATTCAAGTTAAGAAAGAATTCAAAGAATGAAGGCACTGTAAAAAATTGTCTTAATGCTTTAGAAATATCTACTGGTGAATATGTTAAATTTATATCACCTGGTGATTTTTTTTATGATGAGCATACTTTTGAAAAATTATACCGTTTTTTAATTAATGGCAATTACCAAGTTGCTTTTGGTAAAGCTGTGTATTATTCTGTAGATGATGATAATAAAATAACAATTTATAATTATGGATCACCAAGAAATACAAAATGCTATGAAGAGCAAAACTATGACTTAGATCTTATAAAAAAGTCTGTTTTAATTTATAAGGATTGGATTTCTGGTGCTATTTTAATTATGAAGAAAGAAATAGCTTTACATTATATGCAAATGATAGAAGGAAAGGTTATTTTTACAGAAGATATATCTGTAGGATTAATGGTTGCAGATAATGTTAAAATTGTTTTTTGGGATGATTATATTATTTGGTATGAATATGGAACAGGAATATCTACATCTAAGAGTGAAAAATGGACGGCCATATTAAGACAGGATGAAAGTGGATTCTGGGAAGTTCTTAATGAAGTTAAAACTGCTGATCCTATAGTGAAAAAAGCTTGTAAATTAGAAAGTTATAATAAGATAAAGAATCCTTATATAAGAAACTCTCTTAGAATTATTTTAGAACCTAGTTTGTTAATTAATCATTTTACTAGAAGTAATGAAAGACCTGTGGATAATCAAAATCCACCGGATGAGTCCCTATTAAAGAAAATTCTTGATATTAATTAATGGTAATAATAGTAAAGAAATGGAGATGAAAGAATGCAAGTCATTAAGTATGCCTTCCAGCAACATGGCGATGAGAGAGGTCAGTTAGTAGCCTTAGAGGCATTTAAGGATATACCTTTTGAAATCAAAAGAGTTTATTATATGTATGATACTGGAGAAGGAGTAAGACGAGGATTCCATGCACATAAATCATTAGAACAAATATTAATTTGTATTCATGGTTCCTGTAAAATACTTTTAGATAATGGATATGAAAAAAAGCATGTATCTTTGGAAAAGCCTTATGAGGGATTATATATTTCTAATGATATGTGGAGAGAAATGTATGATTTTTCTCCAGATGCAGTGCTTCTAGTATTAGCATCAGACTATTATGATGAGTCAGATTATATTAGAGATTATGATGAGTTTTTAAAATTTGTGAAATCAAAAGAAGCTTAAATAAATCTAGGAGGGTTAATATGCAAATACCTTTTGTTACATTTAAACCAATGCATGATGAAATAGAAAGGGAGATTATAGAAAAATTTTCAGAGGTTTTTCATAAAAATGTATTTATTCAGGGAAGTGAATTAGGTGCCTTTGAAGAAGAATTCGCCGATTATTGCAATACAAAGTACGCTGTTGGCGTTGGTAATGGCTTAGATGCACTTTATCTTATTTTGAGAGCCATGGAAATAGGTGATGGAGACGAAGTAATAGTTCCATCTAATACTTATATAGCAACAGCTTTAGCTGTTTCTTATGCTGGAGCAACTCCTGTATTTGTAGAACCGGTAATTGATACATATAATATAAATCCAGATTTAATTGAAGAAAAAATTACAAGTAGAACTAAGGCTATTATTGCCGTACATTTACAAGGTCGTCCTGCAGATATGGATCCTATTATTGAAATTGCTAAAAAGTATAATTTAAAAGTAATAGAAGATGCAGCTCAAGCTCATGGTGCACTATATAAGGGCAGGAAAGTTGGTTCTTTAGGTGATGCTGCTGGATTTAGCTTTTACCCAGGAAAAAATTTGGGAGCCCTAGGAGATGGTGGTGCTGTTACAACAAATGATCCTGAAATTGCAAAGAAGGTTAGAATGATTGGTAATTATGGATCAGAAGTTAAATATCATCATGTATATCAAGGGACAAACTCAAGATTGGATGAGGTTCAAGCTGCCTTTCTTAGAGTGAAATTAAAGCAACTTGATAAGTGGAATGAAAATAGAATTGAAATTGCCAAAAAGTACATTAGTGGCATAAAGAATCCTTTAATTAAGTTGCCACTTCTTGGAGACAAGGATTATTATTCCGTTTGGCACGTTTTTGCTATCAGATGTGATCGTCGTGACGAATTAGAAAACTATCTAAATAGTAAAGGCATAGGTACAGTTAAACATTATCCAATCCCAATGCATCTTCAGGAAGCTTACAAATCTTTGAACATAGAAAAAGGTAAGTTGCCTATTGCAGAGGAAATTTCATCTACAATTTTGAGTATTCCAATGTATTATGGAATGACAGATGAAGAAGTACAATACGTGATAAATACTATTAACGAATTTAAGTAGGAGTGTTATGAGTAAGGCAAAATTATTTATAGAGAGTTTTTTGATTTATGGTTTGGGTGGTGTTTTAAGTAAACTTATACCACTTATAATGTTACCGATAATAACAAGATTAATGCCAGATACTTTTTATTTTGGATTAAATGATCTTTCCGTAACAGTGGTATCCTTCGGTACGGCATTTGCTATTATGGGAATGTATGATGCTATGTTCAGAATGTTTTTTGAGAAAGATGATGAAGAATATAGGAAAGACATCTGCTCCAGTGCATTAGGATTTACATTGCTTACTTCTTTTATAGTATTTATTATTTTAATCATATTTAAAAATTCTATATCAAAGTTAATATTTAGTGATGTAAAATATCAAAATCTTTTATTTTTAACAGCCATGAGCATTTTAATTGGAGCTACAAATTCTATCGTATCAGCGCCCACAAGAATGAATAATAAAAGGACAGTATTTTTGATTACTAATACCTTGAGTTCACTACTGTCTTATACAGTTTCAATTCCTTTGTTAATAAAAGGATACTATGTTATTGCATTACCCTTAGCCAGTGTACTGTCTGCTTTAGCTATAGAAATTATTTTTGCAATATTAAATAGAAATTGGTTTCAGCTAAAGAGGGTAAATTGGCAGTATATAAAAGAAATGCTTGNTATAGGGTTACCTTTACTACCCAATTTTCTTATTTACTGGATATTTAGTTCCTCTGATCGATTAATGATTGCAAAGATGATGGGAAATGAATATACCGGAATATATGCAGTTGGTGCTAAGTTAGGTCAAGTAAGTCAATTGATTTATACTGCCTTTGCAGGTGGATGGCAGTATTTCGCTTTTTCAACAATGAAAGAGGATGATCAAGTCCAGTCCACATCAAGGATTTATGAGTATCTTGGAGTAATTTCTTTTGTTGCAGGTATGTTTGTTGCAGCTTTAAGTAAACCAATTTTCTATCTCCTGTTTAATGGGGATTATGTAAATGGATATACTGTTGCTCCTTATTTATTTCTTGCACCATTGTCCCAAATGTTATTTCAAGTTGCAAGCAATCAGTATCTAGTAATCAAAAAGACATGGCCTAATATGTTAATTTTATCATTAGGTGCTGTTGCTAATATAGCTCTTAACCTTATTTTTATTCCTATTATTGGAATAGAAGGCGCTGCAATTGCATCTTTAATTGGATATATTATTTCTAATATAGTATGTATTTTAGCGCTGACAAGAATAAAATTAATTAAACTATCTGCTAAGTTTTTGATTACAACTGGACTGCTCCTTGTATTTTTTATAATATGGAGAGTTGTTGTTGATGGAAATGTAGTAATTAGTTTAATTATGGCTATTTTTATTACTTTGGTATATTTTTATTTATATAAGAAAGACTTATCAAGACTCATTAAAGTATTGAAAAAGGGAAATAATTAGTATTACATAAATAACAATAATTTAGGAGGCGTTTTATGGCTGTACAAAAGGGAAATAATGTTACAATTAAGGAAGGTACAATTATAGGTGACAATGTAGTATTAGAGGATGACGTATATATAGATTATAACTGTATTATTAGAGATAATGTTACAATCAAAAAAGGAACTACTGTAGGTGCAGGTTGTATTTTAGGTGAATATCAAATGGACTTTTTTGATAATCGTCAACCAGGAAATCATCCTCTTGTGATTGGAGAAAATTCAATTATAAGAAGTGGCACCGTTATTTATGGAGATACTGTTATAGGTGATAATTTTCAAACCGGTCATAAAGTTACTATTCGTGAGAAAACCACAATAGGTAATAATGTAAGCATAGGAACTTTATCTGATATACAAGGAAATTGCACTATAGGAAACTATACAAGACTTCACAGTAATGTTCATGTTGGTCAACTTTCAAAAATTGAGGATTACGTTTGGATATTCCCATATGTAGTGTTAACTAATGATCCTACACCACCATCTAATCAATTTATTGGAGTAACAGTTAAATCTTTTGCAGTAATAGCTACTGGCAGTGTTATTTTACCCGGTGTAACAGTTGAAGGTGATACTCTAGTAGCTGCAGGTGCTGTTGTTACTAAAGACGTTAAAGAAAAAACTGTTGTTGGGGGGAGTCCAGCAAAAGTAATAGCTGATATAACAAAAATTAAAAACCATTTTACTGGAGAAACCGTATATCCATGGAGATATACCTTTGATAGATCTATGCCTTGGGAAGGCATTGGTTATGATGAATGGGTGAAGTCAACTAAGTAATGCTTGACTGAAATTAGGCTAGTTATAACTGAATTAAAAAGTATTAATCTTATTTTTAGAAAGCGGAGAGATTAAAATATGAAAGTTATAGAAACTAAAATACCTGGAGTAATAATAATTGAACCAGATTGTTTTGGGGATAATAGAGGGTGGTTTATGGAAACCTTTAGTGAACCTAAATATCGAGAGTTAGGTATCACAAATCATTTTGTACAAGATAATCATTCTATGTCTGCAAAGAAAGGAACATTGAGAGGCTTGCATTTTCAAAATGATCCAATGTCTCAAGGGAAGCTTGTAAGATGCACTAGAGGAGTAGTAATTGATGTAGCTGTTGATATAAGAAAGGGATCACCTACCTATCTTCAGTGGGTATCCGTAGAGCTTAGTGCAGAGAATAAGAGACAATTTTATATTCCTAGAGGATTTGCACATGGATTTTTAACTCTTACTGATGATGTTGAATTTGAATATAAGGTAGATAATCTTTATTCAAAANAACATGAAAGAACTATTCGTTATGATGATCCATCAATAGGTATTGATTGGGGTGNATTGCTTAATGGCATTGAGCCTATCTTATCGGAGAAAGATAAGAATGGACCTTTACTAGCTGACTGCGATTGTAATTTTGTTTATGAGGAAAAGTAAAGTTATAATATAAAATAGATAGTGAGGAGCATAAGAATGAAGATATTAGTAACTGGTGGTGCTGGTTTTATCGGCGGAAACTTTGTACATTATATGGTTAATAAGTATCCAGAATATGAAATAGTGAATTTAGATTTGCTTACTTATGCTGGAAACTTAGAAACTTTAAAGGGTGTGGAAAATAAAGCTAATTATAAGTTTTATCGCGGAGATATTGCTGATAGAGAATTTATAATGAATCTATTTGATAAAGAAAGATTTGATATAGTTGTAAATTTTGCAGCTGAGAGTCATGTAGATCGTTCTATAAAGGATCCTGGTATTTTTGTTAGAACTAATGTTATGGGAACTCAAGTTTTACTAGATGCTTCAAAAGAATATAAAGTTAAAAGATATCATCAGGTGTCCACAGATGAAGTTTATGGTGATTTACCTCTAGATAGACCTGACTTGTTCTTTACTGAAGAGACACCTCTTCATACATCAAGCCCATACTCTTCAAGTAAAGCTAGTGCGGATTTGTTTGTATTGGCTTATTATAGAACTTATGGACTTCCTGTAACCATATCAAGATGTTCTAATAACTATGGACCTTATCATTTCCCAGAGAAATTAATTCCTCTTATGATAAGTAGAGCATTGGCAGATGAAAAATTGCCTGTATATGGAAAAGGTGATAATGTAAGAGACTGGTTACACGTAGAAGATCATTGTTNTGCCATTGATCTTATAATACATAAGGGAAGAGTTGGAGAGGTTTATAATGTAGGAGGACATAATGAGAGAACTAATCTTGAAGTAGTTAAAACTATCTTAAGAGAATTAGGAAAGCCTGAAAGTCTTATACAGTTTGTAGATGATAGACCTGGACATGATAGAAGATATGCTATTGATCCAACAAAACTTGAAACTGAGCTTGGTTGGAAGCCTAAATATAATTTTGAGACTGGAATTAAACAGACTATCCAATGGTATTTAGAGAATCAAGATTGGTGGAAAAATATAATTTCTGGTGAATATAAGAATTATTTTGATAAAATGTACGGCGATAGACTTAAATAATTAATATTATTATACCGACCTCCAATGGTTAGAAACAATAATCTAACCACAGGAAGTCGGTATTTTCATTACTTTACATAGACCTATAAATATTTTACATGAATAAAAATGAAGATAATGCATAATGGTGTTGTAAACTACTTAATGAGTAGTTTACAACACCATCTTTTTAAAATCATCATATTTTATATGATGTCTCCATTAATAATATCAAAAGCGTCAATCATTATATATGTAGCACTGGAGTTAGGATTTTTTCTACCAGTATACTCGATTTTTATGGTATGAATACCACTTGTAAGATCTGTTTTTTCAAATACAGCTTTTTGGAAGTCTGAATAATTATCACTATACATATCTACATCGTAAGAAGTACCGTCGATTGTTATTTTTGCAATACCTCTGTTAGGATAAGGTGTAGATATAAGTTTTATTCCAGTACCAATGAAGCTAAAGGAAAGACTAGCTGACGAACCAGCATAGTTTTCTGTACCACCGCTGAAGAAGGCATAACTTTCACTTTTCCAAGTTCCACTATAACTTATTTTATTATTATTTTCTTCAATACGCTTAACTGAAGTTGCAACAATATTTCCATTGATTATATCAAAGGCATCAATCATTATATAGGCATCACTGGAATTAGGGTTTTTATTACCGGTGAACTCTACCTTTATTGTGTGAGTACCATTTGTAAGATTTGTTTTTTCAAATACAGCTTTTTGGTATACTAACTTATCGTTATACATGTCTACATTATAAGAAGTACCATCAATTGTTACTTTAGCAATACCTCTATTAGGATAAAGTGTAGTTATAAGTCTTATTCCAGTACCGGTGAAGGAAAAGGAAAGACTAGATGCTGAACCAGTATAGTATTCTGTANTACCGCTGAAGAAGATATCACTTTCGCTTTTCCAAGTACCATTATAGATTATATTTGGATTGTTTTCTTCAATGCGATTAACCGTTGAAGAATTAACTATATTTCCATTAATTATGTCAAAGCCATCGATCATTATGTAGGTACCACTGGAATTAGGATTTTTCCTTCCAGTGTATTCAACCTTTATATTGTGAGTACCATTAGTAAGATTTGTTTTTTCAAATACAACTGTTTGGTAGTACATAAAACCATACATATCTACATCATATGTTGTACCATCTAGTGTTATTCTAGCAATACCTCTGTTAGGATAAGGGGTAGATATAAGCCTTATTCCAGTGCCGGTA
>JGI24713J26584_10002964_pt1 | contig 11324 bp, 8 predicted proteins | sample BioPla4DNA1_FD_26584 | JGI IMG/M metagenome (IMG submission 26584) | reverse complement strand
TGCGTATTCATGAGCCGTTATGGCTTGCTCAATAGCCCGATCGCCGATGGTATAAAGAGCCAGCTGCAGTTTGTTGGCATAACATTCTCGGACAAACTCGTTCAATGCATCCTGAGTAAAATTCAATCCGCCCATATTTCCGGGGCAGTCGTTATATTCAAAAGTGAGAGCAGCGGTTCGGGCTCCGAAAGTGCCGTCAACGTAGAGACAACCACCGATTCTATTTAACTGCATCTCTTTTATCTTCATTATATCCATAGTAGAAAAAAACAGCACCACATCAATGGTAAACTTGCCGGCAGATTCATATATGAATTCAGCATCCTTATCACAGTAAAGCCTTCCGCCCTCCATAGCATTTATCGTTGTGATTCCATTTTTTATAACAGACTCGAGAAATTCATTGACAGCCTCCATCCTGGTGGAGTTGGGTATGGATTTCAACACGTTTTCACGAAGTAGAACATTGGCATAGTGAGTAATAATTCCGGTAGGAACTTGGTTTTCATCGAAGTCGATGCCTTCCAAAGTAAAAGGTATTTTGTAATATAGAAGGGCATACGTATTTAGGACGCTAGTCTGGTATTCCACGCTATTGATGAATACAGGCGCTTCCTTGCAATATTTATCAATTACTGTCCGGTCCGGAAATCTGCCTTCCTTGAGATTCTGTGCGTCGAGCCCGATCCCTCGTATATTTCTCTTTGGTGATGCTTTAGCCGCTTCGGACACAAGGGTGCCGATATCTCGAAATGATCTTGCTTTGCTCAGATCCAAACTTCTGGAATTAAGAGCAGCTTGCACCACATGAAAATGGCTGTCCACAAAACCGGGGAGAACCGTCCCTTTCTTTGCATCGATTACCTTACCCGCCCGAGCAATGTATTTTTTATAATCGTCTCCCCATCCCATGTCCTGGATGTTATCATCGCGGATCAACATCCAACTGTATTCCTTATCATCATCGCTCATAGTGAGGCATTTGCCATTGATTATCAGAAGATCTTTTTTCATAGCTACCTCTTTTTACATCAAGTCAATTCAAAGAAACATGTTTTGTTCAATTGTACTCCTCTTTCTTTCGGATATCAAATGTATATAATGAAATGAAAACTCCAGATTGTCTAAGAATCATATTTCTTGTCAGAATATACTTGGAAGCAGGCCCCATTTCATGTTCCCATTCGAGGGCCTGTTTCCGCTTTCTATCAACTTTAGACCAATTGCCGTGTTAAAAAATCATAGATGACCTCTGCCGTCTTCACAATAGAAGAGATGGTGGCATATTCGTTATGACTATGGAAATTTTCTCCTTCAGCTCCGAACAGGACCACAGGAGCCTCCAGCCTGGTGCCCAGGTAATTAAAATCTCCGATGCTTTGGAAGTAGGCTATTGCAGGCTCCTCGCCACAAACGTTTACCACAGAATCGACAAAGGCCCTCACATAGGGGTTGCTTTCCTCAACGGTATAGGGCATGAATCCTTTCGATCCTTCGCTTGGAGCCTCTCGAAAATTGATCCTATAGTCGCACTGGATGTTTGCCCGTTGGATGGCTTTTTCGATTTCGCGAACAATAGTTTCTTCATTTTCTCCCACTACAATGTGCCAGAAGAGTCTCACCTTCGCATAATCCGGCACACTGCAAGCCCCTCCGTCGCTTTCAATGGCCACAACGCAGGCAGCTCCGGTTCCCAAGTGTTCATCCATAATGTAATCCACATTTTCTAACTCGCAAACCACTTTTGCCGCATCCAGAGCAGCGCTCTTCCCGCTTTTCGGCAATGCTGCATGGGCAGATTTCCCAAAAAACTCTATCTCCAGGCCGTACCCCCCTCTGGCGCCGAGGCAGACTGTGGGAAAAGGATTTCCCACGAATCCGGCAGACGGTTCGGTGACAATTGAAAAATCTACATCTTTCAGATAACCCTCTTCTATCAGAGCATTGGTTCCCATACCGTAAGGACCCTCTTCCGCAGAAACATAAGTAGCTATTATCTTTCCTCTGAAATTATCCTTATGATTTTCCGTGAAAGCCTTTAAGGCCAGCATCGTTGCCGCGCATCCCGATTTCATATCCAGGGCGCCTACACCGTAAACCTTATCGCCTTCTACATGACCGGCATAAGGGTCCACAGTCCACCCACTGCACAGTCTGACAGTATCCAGATGTCCATTAATGCAGATGGTAGGCCCGGGCGCGTTACCCTGCAGTTCCAGAACCACATTTTTGCCATTAAAACCTGTAACCTTCTCTTCACAATACTTATGTATCCGGGAATTCATGCCGTTGTTACGAAACCAATTATCGACAAACTCCATAATCTGATCTTCTTCGAAGTAAGGGCTCTTTATGGAGATGAGCTTTTGCACGAGTTCTAATGCTTCTTTATGATTTGTCATTGCTTTATTCTCCATTTCCTACAGTTCAATTGCTTCGGCTTTTTCAGTTGCGCGCTGCGCATCGATCTCCGCCTGCATTTCCGGAGTATTTGGCCATACAAACTTACCGGTAATCGCATATATTATCGCTATAACGGGAACGATGAGCGCCAAGAAAGTATACGGGAGATAATCCAGTGTGGCTACTCCTAAGGTTCCGGTAAAGTATACTCCGCATAGTCCCCAGGGAACCAGAGGAGAGGTTACGGTGGCCGCGTCTTCACAGGTTCTTGAAGCTACCATTCTCTTGACTCCGAGTTTATCATAAGCCGGCAGATACATTCTGCCCGGAATCAGTATAGCTACGTACTGGCTGGCAGAAATCATGTTGACCAGAATCGCAGAGAATACGTGGGTTATTATAAGGTTTCTTGCATTTCTCGTTGTAGTAGACATTTTGTTCAGCAGCGCCTCCAAACAACCGGTTTTCTCCAATATTCCGCCGAAGCTCAATCCTAAATAACCTAACGATACCGTCCACATCATGGCCTGCAAGCCGCCTCTGTTGAGGAGTCTGTTGACTTCCGCGATGCTCGTATCAATGGAGAAACCATAATTCATATAGCCCATCATTTCATAGAGGCCGTAGCCATTTAAAATCATGGCGAGAATCATGCCGACCAAGGAGGCGATTACCATTACCGCCAACGCGCTCACTTGCCTGTAGGCCAACACCACTACCACTACCAAAGGTATCATGGCTATGATAGCGTAACCCGGAGCGATATTGAAGTTTTCCGACAAGCCTGCCAGAAGAACCTCTACCGTGCTCGTATCGATGGAATCTGCAGAATACCTCATGCCCAGAACCAGGTAAAGCACGCAGGATATAATGAAGGCTGGCACCGTAGTGTAAAGCATGCTTTTGATGTGATGAAAGAGCGGAGTCTCTGTGACCCCTGCCGCCAAGTTGGTGGAATCGGAGANGGGNGACAGCTTATCTCCNATNATGGCGCCGGAGATNATGGCGCCGGCTGCCATCTCGGGAGGAATGCCGAGGCCCATGCTGATTCCCATAAAGGCCACTCCAAAGGTTGCTCCCGTTGTATAGCTGCTTCCTGTAGCTATGGATGCAATGGAACAGATGAGAGCTGCCGTAAACAGGAACATGGAGGGCGAAATCATTTTTAACCCATAATACATGAGAGCGGGGATGGTTCCCGATGCGATCCAGGACGGAATCAACATTCCGATAAACATCAGGATCAACATGGGTATCGTTGCAATTTTGCAACCGTGAATAATACCTTCTTCGATCTTTTTCCATCTCATCCCTTGAACCATCAAGACGATGGTGGCGAAAGCGCATGCAAAGATCAAGGTCATATGAATGTCGGGAGACCCCAACTGTATAACCTGGATGGTCAACAGCGCAAATAGGAAAACAACTATTGCCAAAGACGTGCCAAAAGACGGATGAATAAGTTCTTTTCTCGCCATTGATTAAACCTCCTTCTTTTATTTTCAGAATTGCATTAAAATTGCTTCTATTATAAAAGAAGGAGGTTTTTAACCCGGTGTATAATTCTTTTTATTTTTAAAAGAAATAAAATTATTTTATACCTAATAAACCATTTCTAAACGATTAATTAACAGTTTAGCAAAAAATCAAAAGGGACAGTCCCTTTTGATTTTTTGATTTTAGCCTTCGTCTCTGTTGGATTCTACGTGGCGTTTAATTTTCTTTGCCGTAGTCTTTTCAAATTCCGCTTTCCGAAGGATGACCTTTTTTATTCTCTTGAAGAACGGAAGCATTTCATTGATCTCATCAATTTCTTTCCAGAGCAAATCCATAACCTGCTCATCCGTATAGTTCTCGCCGAGAGCTTCCCCAACCGCTTCTTCGTCTATCCTGATAGTTGCGGCAATCAGGGTATCTTCGCCGTCTGCGCTGTCCTTGCCCCAGACAAGAGATTCGGCTATATACGGTATTTTGCCCAGATAGTATTCGATTTCCTCCGGAAAGACGTTTTTCCCGTTTTTCGTAATGATAACGTTCTTTTTCCTGCCTGTAATGTAGACGAACTTATCTTCGTCCATATAGCCCAGATCGCCCGTATGGAACCAGCCGTCCTCCAGCACTTCTTTAGTAGCTTCTTCGTTCTTATAGTATCCCATCATGATATTGGGACCTTTGGCACAGATTTCTCCGATGCCGGTTTCAGGATCCGAATTGTCGATCTTTAATTCAAATCCCGGAGGAGCATAACCCGCAGATCTGCTGTTGGGATTTACATCCGGGTTCAGCGCGCAAATCGGAGCGCATTCCGTAAGTCCGTAGCCCTGCAGTGCAGTGATGCCGAAATCCTGGATTCCGTCCAGAATCGCCGGATCGATGGCAGCGCCGCCGCAAATCATGACTCGCATTCTGCCGCCGAAGAGATCGGTGATCTTCTTCGGTACCAGATTGATACCGATTTTCCGCGTAAAACGGTTGATTTTCAACAGCATCTTTAGCTTATTCTCCGCGCCGCTCTTCTTGGCCTGGCTCCATATCTTCTTGTAAATGTTCTCCATGATGAGAGGTACGGTGAGAAACATGGTGGGGCTCACCTCGGAAAGGTTTTTCACGATATACTTCAATCCTTCACAGAAGGCGATGGATGCGCCCCTGTACAAGGGCATTAAAAATCCACAGGTACATTCGTAGGTGTGATGAATTGGCAAAACGGAAAAGAAGATATCGTCGGGATTTACCCTCACCAAGGTGGGCGATGCCATGAGAACTTCTACGATATTTCCGTGGGAAAGCATTACTCCTTTGGATACGCCGGTAGTTCCGGAGGTGAACAGCAGGATATTCATCGCATCCCTCTCAATGACCGCATCGACAAATTCCCTGTTCCCTTCTTCAAGAAGCCGCCTGCCGGTCTCGATGAGCTTGCTGTAAGACAGAACTTTATCCCCGTGTTCCTCCGCATCCATGTTTACCACATAAGAAAGTTTAGTTTTGCCGCGAGCTTTAATGTCGGAGAATATGGGCTCGAACTTTTTATCGCAGATAACGCATTCTACCTCTCCGTGAACCACTAGCTGTTCCAATTCACCCGCAGGAAGTTCCTTATCCAAGGGCACCACCACACCTGTTCCGCAGGTGACCGCCAGGTAAGAGATGGCCCAGCGATAAGAGTTTTCTCCGATGATTGCAATATGCTTTCCTTTGAGCCCCATATTGATCAGAGCAGTGCCTAAAGCATCCACGTCCGCCTTGGCTTCTTTGTAAGTGACCTTCCTGTAGCTGCCTCCCGGTTCATCCTTAGTATAGAAAGCCGGATTGTCCCCATAAAGCTCTACGCTGGTTTCAAACATGTGTTTTATGTCAATAATCGGACGGATATCTTTATAGCGGATTAGCGGATCCTTGCTGTTTTTAATACCCTCAACTCTGGATACAGCGTATTCCCATTCCTTAGCTTTTAAAGCCTCGTATTCTTTGTGATTCATATTCTTTTCTCCTTCCGGCTATTTATATTCTCAACAGTTGGTGCGCTGCAGCTCCACATAACGTTTAATCTTCCTCGATGCGGTTTTTTCAAATTCCGTCTTCCTGATTTCAAACCTTCTGACCCTCTTGTACAGGGGCATCATATCATTGGCCTTGTCTACCTCTTCTTTGATGAGCTTGCGAATCTCCTCTTCCGACAAGGGTCCGAAATCCTCTTCTATTGCCTGGTAATCCGGAACGATCTGGGCATAAACCAAAGTTTCTCCGCCACACTGCTCATCCACGCCATAAACGAGACTTTCCAATATGTAATCGCTTCTTCCCAAATGGAACTCAACTTCTTCAGGAAAGATGTTTTTACCGTTCTTCGTCACTATGACGTTTTTCTTTCTTCCGGTAATGTACAGGTACCCGTCCTCGTCCAGATAACCGTAATCCCCCGTGTAAAGCCACCCTTCCTTCAGCACTTTAGCCGTTTCCTCAGGATCGTCATAATAGCCCAGCATGACGGAATCACTCTTGCAGATTATCTCGCCGATACCGTTTTCGTCCGGTTCGATAATACGAATTTGCGTGTGAGGCAGAGGCGTACCCACGGAGGCGGGTTTGCTGTATCGATCCCGGTTGACGGTAATAATGGGAGAACATTCCGTCATCCCGTAACCCTGAATCATGGGAAATCCCATGGCGAAAAAATCTTCGATTATTTCCGGATCCATGGCCGCGGCGCCTGAAATCAGCAACGTTATATGGCCTCCCACCGCTTCATGGACCTCCTTAAACATCCTTTTCGCCATCCCTGTATTGTAGAGGCGCAACTTTTTCGACAAGGCGATGGCACGCCGCATCTTATTGGCCTTGCCGGATTTTTCCGCCTGTTTCCATATTCTTTTATATATAGCTTCAAAGATGAGCGGGACTCCCAGCATGACGTTTACTTTCGCTTCGATCATATTTTTCGCGATATGTTTCAGACCCTCGCATATGGCCACGGTACAGCCCTGATATAATGCGGTTAAAATATGGCATGTCATTTCGTAGGTATGGTGCATGGGCAGCACGGAAAGACCTACTTGCCCCCCTACGCTCACATACATGGACATGGCCATTACATTGGATACAACATTTTTCTGTGAAAGCATGACCCCTTTTGCGGTGCCCGTAGTACCAGATGTAAAGAGCAACAAGCTCATGGCCTCCGCATCCACAGGAGCATCGATAAAATCCCTGTTTCCGGCCTCTAACATGGCCTGCCCCTCTTCCAGCAGCTTGGCAAAAGACAGGGCGGCTTCCCCATGATCCGCCAGATCCATATGAATTCTCTGTATTGGCCGGTCCAGCTTCTCAATTGCTTGCTCTACTAATTTCTCCGTCTTTCCGGAGTGAATTACTGCCGTGGCGCCGGAACGAAGCAGTAGTCCTTTTACATCCTCTGCGGAAAGCTCTCTTTCTATAGGCACTAAAATGCCCGTTCCGCAGCATACAGAAAAATAGGAAAGCACCCATTCGTATCGATTTTCTCCGATGACGGCAATCTTCTGCCCTCTGAAACCTCTATTAATAAGAGACGTACCGAGAGCATTCATTTCATTCAGCACCCGCTTGTAGGTTACAGGCTTGTACCCTTCTTTAGGGTTATCTTTGACCAAAAAAGCGTTCCTGTCCCCGTACAGCTCTACGCTGCTATATATCAGATCCTTAAGATCCTTAACTTCTCTGACCGGGTATAAAATATCCTTGTATTTCTTCTTGTTCATATTTCAAATGCCCTCTAGATGCTCCCAAGAATTTATTTTTTGAATTATAATAGGTCTTAGTATAGTTTAGTGCGAATAGTATACCATCTTGACAAGGTTTGAGCAATCATATTTAATAGTAGAATAGCGATGTGTCGCAACCGCAAAGCGGAAAGAATCTGGAGTGCAAAATGAATAAGAAGAAACTAATCGGGAACTTTTTTCTTTTAATGACCGCCCTTATCTGGGGTCTGGCCTTCGTTGCCCAACGCGTGGGAATGGATTATGTCGGCCCCCTAACTTTTACAGCGGTTCGTTTTTGGTTAGGCGCAGCTGTACTAATACCCATACTTTTCTTGATGAACAGGACCAACATAAAACAGGATGATTCGTCGGTAGACGACGAAGGCACAACCTCATCCCTATCTGATGAGACCCCAAAAAAAAGAAAATCCCTCCTGGTGGCCGGAGGTGTTTGCGGGACCGTTCTCTTCATTGCCTCCATCTTCCAACAGTTTGGGTTGGTATTTACCACGGCGGGCAAGGCCGGATTCATTACCGCGTTATACATAGTTCTGGTTCCCATTTTCGGTCTCTTGCTGAAACAGCGCCCGGGAATCCTGTGCTGGATCGGTGTAATCTGCGGTACGGTGGGCCTTTATTTTCTCACTATTACAGAATCTCTCACCATCGTACCCGGGGATTTCATAGTGCTCATCGGTGCATTTTTCTGGGCTGCTCACGTTCTCTTCATCGATCATTTCAATCCGTATGTAGACGGAGTTAAATTGGCCGCTACCCAATTCGCAGTAGCAGCAGCCTGGAGTACCTTAGGCATGCTGATCTTTGAACGTCCGTCCCTTGAATCAATATTAAGCGCCGCCATCCCCATCCTTTATGCCGGAGTATTTTCCTGCGGCGGCGGTTTCACATTCCAAATTCTCGGCCAGAGACATACATCGCCTACAGTCGCTTCTTTAATCCTGAGCTTAGAAGCGGTATTCGGCGCAGTCTTCGGTTTCCTGTTGCTTCGCGAGATTATGTCAGGCAGGGAATTGCTCGGATGCGTCCTTATGTTTGTAGGTGTTATTGTTTCTCAGCTGCCGGACAAAAAGGAGCTTAAAACTACTGATTCCAACGGGTAACCCTCCAATTAACAATTGGATTGTTATTGAAATCATTCTATTTTTATATTTCAGGAAAGGATGTGACCTACTTGGAAACACAGAAGCGTGAATACAGTCTATTCACTGCGGTGGCAATGATCGTCGGCATTGTTATCGGCTCCGGCATATTCTTCAAATCCGATGATATGCTGAATTACACCGGCGGAAATGTGGGTTTGGCAGCACTGATTTTCTGCATCGCCTCATTCACTATAATTTTCGGGAGCCTCTGTTTCAGCCAACTGGCGGCAAGGACGGACAAACCCGGCGGGCCTATTACTTACTATAACGAATTTATCGGAAAGCGTTGGGCGGTTATGTTTGGATGGTTCCAAACTTTTGTGTACTACCCGACGCTTACTGTTATCCTCTCCTGGGTAACCGGCATTTATTTCTGTTCTCTTTTTGGCCTCGACTGGGGATTCAACGGGTGGATTGCCACAGGCTTTGCCTGGTTCCTGATCTGCTATGGCTTCAACATAGCTTCCGCTAAAGCGGGAGGCCGCTTTCAGGAGATTGCGGTGGTCATCAAACTGATCCCCCTGTTCGTAGTGGCAATCGGCGGCATCTTGCTGGGTGATCCCGTCGGTGTAGTCCTTAATCCTTCCCCCCAAGCCATAGAAGCCACAAAAACCTTGACCTGGGTGGCCGCCATCGGCCCCGTGGCATTTTCCTTTGACGGATGGGTGGTCTCCATGGCGGTTGCCCATGAAGTGGTAAATTCCAGAAGAAACATGCCCAGAGCCCTGGTGGCCGCTCCCCTCTGCATACTTATCGCATACCTTATGTACTTCCTTGGAATCTGCGGCTATATCGGCCCCGAGCGTGTAATGGAAATGGGTGATGCCAGCGTAACCCTCATCGCCGAAAGCCTTATGGGTAAGACCTTTGCTACAATGATAACGGCTTTTGTTACCATTTCCGTCATGGGAACCACCAACGGAGTAATACTGGGAAGCATCCGTCTCCCCTATTCGCTGGCGCTCAGAAATGCTCTTCCCGGTTCCGAGAGTTTGAAAAAGCTCAATCCCAACAGCAGGATGCCGGTAAATTCGGCGATTTTTGCTATAGCCGTATGCCTGATATGGTGGGTAATCCATTATTTACAAAACGAATTTGGTTGGTTGATTAACGGCGATATATCGGAAATTGCCATTGCTATGAGCTATTTGCTCTACGTTCCCCTGTATTTGGTAGTATTCAATATGTGGAGAAAAAGAGAACTGCGAGGCATTGGCTACGGGATTTTATTCCCCCTGTTCGCCACCATAGGATCCCTTTTCGTTCTGTTTGGGAGCATGGCTAATCCCCAGTTTAAATACTTTATTATCATTAACCTGATTCCGCTGATACTCGGCTACATTTACGGCAAGAATGCCGTTGATCTGGTTAAATATGACTGAGATGCAATAAAGCTGAAAGAGCCTCGTGATTATCTGTCACAGAGGCTCTTTTTCTGTCTTTCTAAGTATGAAGGAAGCCTGGGGTTCTGCCTGAGACATCAACCGGTAATGCCCTTTCATGGTCCCGGTATTCTCGTTGACCTTGGCTATGAGTTCTACACTCTGGGCTTCTTTTCCGGCAAGTGAACTTCTTGTCTCATATACAAGTCGAAGTTCGCCGCTTTCGGAATCTATTCTTCCTGTCGCCCTATATGTTATAGTCTCTTTGTCCGGAGAAAGACTTTCCCTCTGCCCCTGCTCCTTTACCGTAGCTACAATCACTTTATCCGTCCCTATCGGAAGGAATTCTATCTGGAAAAACTCGTCTTCGATAAATTGCCGGAGTTTGTCTATGAAAAGCACTCCCGTCCATGTCCCTTCTAGCTGCATGTTGCTTCCTCCGCCTTATTCATTTTTTCCATTATCTCACCTGGCAGGCTTTTTTGCAAGGTATTTACATATTTTATAAATTTAATGCTTATAAGGACNNATTANNATGTATCCGTTGTGACTTTGTCACCTGNGCTTATTAAGAGTATCATTTTGACATCGGGAGTGTATCATCATGCAAGATATTCAGACAAAGATAGGCAGTAGATTGCGCGTTTTCCGCATTCTTCACCAATACAGTATTGAAGAGCTGGCTCACAAGGCCGGNCTCAATCCTGCCCATTTAGGCAAGATTGAGCGCGGAGAGCGCAACTTTACCATACAGAGCCTGGACAAAATCGTTAAGGCCCTGGAGATATCTTATGTGGATCTTTTCGATTTTGAAAAGGAAGCAACTCCGGTGGAAAACCCGATCATCTCAAAGACCCTTTCCTATCTTTCCACATTGACGGCAAAAGAACAGGAACATATCTACAAGACCGTCCAAATGCTGTCCAATAAGAAGTAATCTTTCTTTGAAACGAGTAAGCCCACAAACCCTTTCGTTAAAAATATGTTGGCAAACAATCATTTGCCCATTATAGTATTTTTAGAGCTATTTTGAGCGGAATTTAATCGAATTTTAATCTTGGGCAAATTGCACTTTAAGACTTGATTGATAGGATGATGTCACTATCAATCAAGGAGGTATTGTTTTATGATTA
>JGI24713J26584_10002959_pt1 | contig 11338 bp, 10 predicted proteins | sample BioPla4DNA1_FD_26584 | JGI IMG/M metagenome (IMG submission 26584) | reverse complement strand
ATTTCACCATCTATTTCATACTCCCTGTATATACCTACATCATCAGAAAATATACCATGGCCGCGGATATATTTAAACCCAATACTCTCCTGTACTATCTTCAGGTGCTCCAGGTATTCTTTCTGCAGGGCCAATCCTATTCTCCCGGTACCGACACAATAGGTGGCATTATTTTTAAAAGGCCTCCCGGATGCAGGTATTTCAATCTCTTTTACCATTGTAACCTCCCCTTGCTGTGTTCTATATTATCCCGGCTTTATACCGGCAATTTTACCTGCAGATAATTGTGCTTACACTGGATGGTTCCAGTATAACCTGAAAACTATCCCCGGCGGTATAGATATCTTCATCCCGCTCGAGATTTCTGGAATAAGATGTAACATACTTTTCCCAGAGCCGGTTTNCCAGTCCGGAAATGGTAATCTGCAGGGTTTTAGNCACCAGATTCTTATTGATCATGACCAGCACAACTTCTTCTCCCTTTTTATATGCTGAGACGTAGACATTGTATGCCGGGTTCTTTGTGGCCTCAACCCGTACAAAACCCGGGCGGACAAATTTGGAAAAATGGGCCATGCAATAACCCCGTTTGCTTATGGTCCCATCGTCCTTCAGCGGGCCATAACTCCTCCTGATATACCACCAGACATAGGCCTGGAAATCTCCCTCTACCAGGGCATCATGGATATGATGGGCAACTTCCAGTGCTTCTGGCCAACGGTCTGCAGAGTTATTCTCACTATTAGGATAATATACCTCTGTCATCCAGAGTTCTTTTCCTGCTCCCTTTTCTTTAAAGANGGGATAGGGAAAATCCCTGACATTAGTACCATACAGATGGGCTCCCAGTATATCCAGATTGGCCAGGGCTTCCGGATCATTTAAGATTGGATCCGAAAGATCTTTCCGGTATTGAAAGGATTCCGGTGCTATGATACGGCAGTCAATTAAGGGGGCATAATCCCGCAGGAAACGCACTATCTCCTCTGCTGTCCACCAGGTCCACTCATAGGCATAATCAGGCTCATTTTGAATGGAAATAGCATAAATATCTACACCATTAGCTCTCATGTAAGTGACAAAATCATTCAGATGCCTTGCATATTCAGGGTACATATCATATCTGAGCCGTTTTGCATCAAGATCATCATCCCTGTGAAAGCTCTCAGTCATATAAGCCGGCGGATCCCAGGGAGCAGCAATTACAATTGCCCCATGGTCTATGGCCGCCCTGGCCGTGTTAATCTCCCTATACCAGTTACTCTTCATTGGGTCTACATGTATCCGCAGTATTGTAAAACCCAGTTGGCCGGGCCCGTTACCAAAAGCNGNCTCCCTCTGTGCCGNTGTGAGGTCACTGATCCAGACCGGATGGTTCATCCCGCCGAAGCCGCGAATAAGCTGTTTCTCATCTGTAAGATCCACCCTGACATCAATCAAATCTGCTGCCTTTACACATAATACAAAAAANAGGAGGCCAACTGAAAGGATTGAAACCATGCGTAAAAATTTAAATCTTCTTCTATTCATCAGATTATTACCTCCTCTTTTTATTTTTAATTATTCAATGGCAATATATCCTTGATACTGCCCTGTATTTATTTTATCTTATAATATACCTCATTCCATCTGATTTCTTTTTTCAGTTCCCTAAGATCTGTATTCTCATCTATTACCAGGAACTCTATATCTGCCATTTCAGCAAAGTCTTCCATCATCTCTGTTGTTACTACCTTACTGAAACCGGTATGGTGTGCTCCACCAGCCAGTATCCAGGCAGCTATCGCTGTCTTGAAATCAGGCAATGGTTTCCAGACTGCCCGGGCTACAGGTAATTTGGGCAGATCTTCATCTGGTCTGACAACCTCTATCTCATTAACAATCAAACGGAATCTATTACCCATATCAACAATGGAAGCATTGATAGCCTTACCTGGAGCAGTATTGAAAACAAGACGTACCGGATCTGCTTTACCACCTATAGATAAGGGATGGATCTCCAGGGAGGGTTTTTCTTCTGCAATTGATGGACAAACCTCCAGCATATGAGAGCCTAAAGTCTTTTGATTACCCGGCTCCAGATGATAGGTATAAAACTCCATAAAGCTGGTTTCTTTTCCTCCTGCCATTACCTTCATGGCCCTTACCAGGGCAGCAGTTTTCCAGTCTCCTTCTGCTCCAAAACCATAGCCATCAGCCATTAAACGCTGAACAGCAAGACCCGGTAACTGTTTCATTCCATGTAAGGTTTCAAAGTTAGTAGTAAACCCTTTAAAGTTGCCTTCTTCCAGGAAAGCCCTGAGGCCTAATTCAATCCTGGCCCCTTCCCTTAAGGACTGGTACATACTACCATCCTCCAGGAGTTCAGGAACAATATTATATTCTTCCTTATATTCCTTGACCAGGTTGTCAATATCCCCATCAGTAACCTCTTCTACATAGGAAACCAGGTTCCCGATTCCATAACCGTTTACTGAATAACCAAACTTGATTTCTGCCTCTACCTTGTCGCCTTCAGTAACAGCTACTTCCCTCATATTGTCTCCAAAACGGGCTATCTTTGCCCCCTGGCTATCCTGCCAGGCAGCTGCCACCCTACACCAATTGGATAATTTTTCGACTACTTCTTCATCCTGCCAGTGGCCAACGATGACTTTCCGGTTCATCCGTAACCTGGATACCATAAAACCAAATTCCCTATCTCCGTGGGCAGCCTGGTTCAGGTTCATAAAGTCCATATCTATCTCTGACCAGGGGATGTCTCTGTTAAACTGGGTATGGAGATGGGCCATGGGTTTCTGGAGTAATTTTAAGCCATTAATCCACATCTTGGCTGGTGAGAAGGTATGCATCCAGGTAATTAAACCAATACAGGATTTATTGGTATTAGCCTCCAGAACCAGTTCTTTAATTGATGCTGTATCTGTCATAACTGGTTTATATACTACCTTAACTGGTAAACGGTCTGATAAATACTCTGTAATTTTCTTGCTGTTTTCAGCAATCTGCCTTAATGGTTCAGCACCATATAAATGTTGACTTCCGGTGACAAACCAGACTTCATAGTCTTTAATATTTAACATTACTTTTTCCTCCTTATTTTATATAATATAGTTCCCATTCCTATTTTTAATCCTTTTATCTTAATAATCCCCAAATCTTATAATTCCTTATAATCTTTTTTAATGGGAAAAACCCTCCATCTATCTTAGCCTTTCTGGCCATAATAGGCATCTTCGCCATGTTTACGGTAAAAGTGTTTATTAAGTATATAGGCAGGTATTCCCTCACTGGCAGGATTGATACTGATACTATATAAGGCCATCCTGGCCAGCTCTTCCAGGACTACACTATTATGTACTGCATTGGCCGGATCGGTACCCCAGGTAAAGGGACCATGGCCGGCTACCAGTACCCCAGGTGTATAGTTATAGTCCAGTTCCTCAAANGTTTCCACGATCAATTTCCCTGTATTCCTTTCATAATCCCCTTCTACCTCTTCCCTTTTCATCAACCTGGTACAGGGAACTGCTCCATGGAAGTAATCAGCATGGGTAGTTCCCAGACAGGGTATACTCTTGCCTGCCTGAGCCCAGGCTGTGGCAAAAACTGAATGGGTATGGACCACTCCCCCAATCTCCGGGAAACTCTTATATAACTCTATATGTGTAGCTGTATCAGAAGAGGGGTTAAGGTCTCCCTCAACCTTATTTCCTTCCAGATCCAGGACTACCAGTTTATCAACAGTTAAGTCTTCATAGGGAANACCACTGGGCTTAATTACTACTAAGCCCTTTTCCCGGTCAATACCGCTGACATTACCCCAGGTATAGATAACCAGATTCCGCCGCTGGAGTTCCAGATTGGCCTCCAGGACCCTTTCTTTTAAATCTTTTAACATATTATCACCTTATCTAGATATTCTGTAAATNAGCTGTCAAATCTGCACCCAGCTGTAGGTACTTTTCATATAGCTTCTGATATTCCCTGGCCCTTTCCGGATCAGGATTATAGGTTTTGGAATAACCTGTAGCCATCTTCTCTATAGCCTCTTCTATAGTCTTATAAATACCTGCTGCTACTGCTGCAAAGATTCCTGCTCCCAGGGCACAGGTCTGCTCTGAGGCAGCCACCTTTACCGGCATATTTAAAACATCAGCTGTAACCTGCATGACAAAATCATTTTTCTGGGAAATTCCACCAGTAGCTATTACCTGTTCAATTGCTACTCCTTGATTGATAAACTGGTCATTGATGGCTCTGGCACCAAAGGCAGTAGCCTCTACCAGGGCCCGGAAAATAGCCGGTGCTGTAGTACCCAGTTTCAGGCCAATAAGGGCTCCCTTTAAGGTCTGATCAGCAAAAGGAGTCCGCCTGCCATTTAACCAATCCAGGGCCAGAAGACCGGTCTCCTCAAGGCTTAATTTCTCTGCCTCTTCGGTCAGTTTAATAAGGATTTTGTCTTTCATTTCTCCTGCGATCTTTTCCTTTAACTCTTCATCAAGGTCCATTTCTGGCAGGATAGATTCCAATGGCCAGGATAATACATTCCTGAACCAGGCATAGACATCACCAAAAGCAGATTGACCGGCTTCCAGGCCAACAACTCCTGGCATAACAGATCCATCTACCTGGCCGCAGATGCCACTGATTAATTTGTTATCAATGACTTCATAGGGAGCAATCATAATATCACAGGTAGAGGTGCCCATGATCTTGACAATGGTCTTTTCTTCAATTCCGGCACCAACAGCCCCCATATGGGCATCAAAGGCACCAACGGCTACCGCTATCCCTTCTGGTAAACCGAATTTTTCTGCCCATTCTGCTGTCAGGCTTCCAGCCTTCTCATCAGAGGTATAGGTTTTTTCATATAACCTCTCCCTTAAACCTGCAAGCAGGGGATCCAGACCTACGAGAAACTCCTCTGCCGGTAAACCACCCCAGTCTTCATGCCACATGGCCTTGTGGCCGGCAGCACAGCGGCTCCTTTTCATGGTCAGGGGATCTGTAATACCGGTCANGACTGCAGGTATCCAGTCACAGAGCTCTACCCAGGAAAAGGCGGCCTCTCTAATCTCCTCATCTTCCCTCAGAATATGTAGGATTTTGGCCCAGAACCATTCGGANGAATAAACTCCGCCTTCATATTTGGTATAATCCTCTCCACCCCAACTTCTGGCATGGTCATTAATCTCTGCTGCTTCTTTTACTGCTGTATGGTCTTTCCAGAGAATAAACATGGCATTGGGATTTTCCTTATATTCATCCAGCAAGGCCAGGGCNACCCCTTCTTTATTGACTGCACAGGGAGTTGAACCTGTTGTATCTACACCAATCCCTACTACCTTTTCCCTGACCTCTTGTCCACATTCCCCAAGGGCTATAGTTACAGCCTCGGTCATGGAATCAAGATAATCCTGGGGATGGTGACGGAATTGGTTAATAGCTGGCTGGCTATACTTGCCTTCCATCCATCTTTTATAATAGGAAACCCCACTGGCCAGCTCCTCTCCGGTAGCAGTATTCACCACCAGAGCCCGTACTGAATCAGAACCAAAATCCAGACCTACAACATAGCTGTCTTTCACCTTTATATCCTCCTTTTCAGTGTTTTCAAATAAGCTCCTTTTTAATCACTTATTCCCCGGTTTAGAAACCCTTAAATGGGACAGCCAGGAATAAGTATCTAACTTAGCTAAGTAGTATCCCCTTCCACCAGCTTAGGTCTTATTTTAATATCCAGTGGACTGGAATCATCTCCATTGATTCTTTTAAACAATCTCTCCATGGCAATACTGGCCATCTCTACCTTGGGAATACTTATAGTAGTCATCCGGGGGAAGGTATAGGCTGCTATACTATCATCAAAACCCATGACTGCAATATCCCCGGGAATATTCTTACCCAATCTATATAAAGCATCAATTACAGCTATCCCCATCAGATCATTAAAAACAAAGATTGCCCTCAAATCAGGACAGGTATCTATAATCCTGGCAACAATCCCACAGATCTCGGAATTATCAAAACCTCTGGCCAGTCCAACCAGGTCCTCATTATACTCCAACCCGGCCTCCAGCAAGGCCTGCCGGTAACCCTCTTGCCTTATTACAGTAGTCTGACTTTCTTTAACACCAATAAAGGCTATCCTGTTATAACCCCTGGCCAGAAGGTAGTCTACTGCCAACCGGGCCCCTTCCTGGTCATCAGGCCTGACCGTATCGATCCTGTCACTATTTCTGGCACCTGCCAGGCCAACAACCGGTATATTCTGGGCCAGAACATTTCCTATAAAATCAGTTTCTTCAATTTCCCAGGTCAAGGTAGTAATAATCCCGGCAACCCTATTCTCAATAAGTGAGTCCAGATAATACCTGGCCCGCTCTTTCCTCCCATCTGTATTACAGAGATATACCCCATAATCTCTTTCAAAGGCTATATCCTCTACCGCTTTTGCCAGTTGGGGAAAGAAAAAATTTGTAATTGAAGGCACAACATAGCCGATGGTATAATTCTCATTTTTGGAAAGGGAACGGGCAATCCGGTTTGGCTTATAATTTAATTCCTTGATTGCCTCCTCAACTCTCCTGGTTAATTTATCACTGACCTTTACACCGGAATCCTTATTTATAACTGCCGAGACTGTCGCAACAGATACCCCCGCCAGTTTCGCCACATCTCGAATAGTAGCCACTAGAAACACCACCCAGGGAAATAAAAAGCTTTTTCTAACCGTTTAGAATTCTAATTACAGAATAATATATAGAAGGATTTTTGTCAACTATAATCTCCTTGCCTTTTAAGGGGCTGTAAAGTCCTTTTGGGAATACATTATCAGGAAGGAAGAGAAAAAGATACCGGTAAATAATATGAGGAAAAAGAATATTTTGAACAGCTGGTTTCCAGCCAGTAATAATACTATACCTGAGAGCCAACCAATAATTGTGACCAGGGGCAGCAAATTATTTTTAGTAATTCCCAGAATAACAGCCATATTACCGACAATATAATGGAGACAATTTGCTATCAGGTTTGCCAGTATGATAAGGATAATAAAGGTCTGCCAACCCATAGCTAAATTATTTAAATAATATCCAGCAATTATGGAACAATTAAACAGGCAGGACTGGAACAATTCTTGCCTGATATGAGAAAGGCTTTCAATTAATACAATCTCTTTAAAAGTCAGGCCTGTACAGAGAAGATTCTCATATATCCCCAGCTGTTTTCTGCTAACAGCCCTTAAGCCCAGAATATTGGCCTGAATAAAGATTTTTATATAAAGATAAAAAAGCAGCATCTCAAAACTAATACTAAATCCTGTCTTTTCCAGCAAAACAAGNATAAACATTGGGAAAATTAGAAAACCAGTATTTTTCAATACCCGGAAGCTTTTTGCTTTAACCTTATTATAATTTTCTTTTTCAGCTATATACAAAGCCAGACCCTTAATCATGAATAAACCGCTCCCATAATTATCTCTTCAATACTTATTTTATTAATTTTCCTATAAGCCTGAAATACTGCCAGTAGTGATAAGAGGATTGCTATAACTATACTGACTGCCCTATCAAGGGAATAACCAAATACTTGATAAGATAGGACAGGACCATAAGTTAAGACAAAAATCACCAGGACTGCAGAAAAAGAAATTTTACTCCTTAAGAGTCCAGGATTAGGTGTTAACAGAATACCGCTTATATAGTTAACAGCTATACTGCCAATTAGTAAGGGCAAGAGCAGGATTAAAGACAGGAAGCCGGCCAGGTAATATTTACTCCAGCCAATAATTATAAGAAGCATTAGGGCTGCCGGGGTATATATTGGCAAAAAGAGGGCCAGGCTTTTAGCCATAAGTAGTTTTTTCAGGNAATAGCCGGTAGCCAGGATATTTTCGATCCCCCCATTGACCTGCTCAGTGATTTCCTGGGCAATAGGATAAAGGTTTAGCATTAATAAGGTCAAGGACAGGGGATAAACAAAGATAAAATAAAAAACAATACCAGGATCAGAACCCAGCTCTTCATAAAGGACTTTAGTCAAAAATCCTACTGCACAATATACTAAGGAAAAAAAGACCTTCATTAATATAAATACTTTATTCCCATAAATAAGCTTTAATTCTTTCCTTAAAATAGTCATTGCCAATCACTCTCACCGCTTTTTAAATAGAGCTCTTCCAGGCTTGTCTCCATTAAGTCGACTTTATTATACTCTTTTACGATTTTACCCTTCCGTAAGATAGCTATATCTGTACAGATCTTTTCCAGCTCTGATAATTCATGAGAAGAAATAAGCACTGTCTTCTTGCCCTCTGATACATAATCACTGATAAAATTCCTGAACCAGACCTTGATCTCTACCTCCAGGCCTACTGTAGGTTCATCCAGAATCAGTAATTCCGGATTATGGAGTATAGCCCTGGCCAGGACAAGTTTTTGCCTCATTCCTTTCGAAAGGATCTGCGCTTTTTCATCCCTGTATTCCTGGAGACCCACCAGTTCCAGCAANTCCTCTATTCTTTCTTTCTCCTTATCCAGCCTATAGATTCTTGCATATAAGGCCAGGTTTTCATAACAGGTCAAGGCAGGATAAAGGCCTGTAGAATGAAGCATAAAGCCTATATTCTTTTTGATGCCATCCTTATGCTGAGTATTGATAATAAAACTGCCACTTGAGGGCCTGTACAAACCCAGCAAAATGCGAATCAGGGTAGTCTTGCCGGCACCATTAGGCCCAATTAAGCCAAAGATACTACCTACTGGAATTTTTAAGCTAATATTATCCAGGACCCTTTTATCCTTAAATTCTTTACACAGGTCCTGTAACTCAATTATATTGGACATCCTATCACCAACCCTCTTTTTATTGCCCCTTTATTCGATTCGCCAGATATTCCCAGAATCCTGCCTCCAGCCTTATTATTTTCCCTCCTCTGCCCCCTTGTCCTTCTTATTTTCAGCAAGGAAGAGCCTCAAATACTTGAGATAAGTAAAGACACCCTCATCTAAGTGTGGTCTATAAAGGAAGAGGAAGAGAAAAAAGAAGACCAGTAGTATTATAATATAAAAGCTCACTGCCAATCCCCCTTTTAATCCTATTTTTTCAGGAAGGAGAAAAACTTTTCCAGCAATTCTAGCAGTAGGGCTGCTATTCCAGCCGCCATGAGAGGTCCCACAGGGATCCCCCGAAAGAGAACTATCCCTATCAGAGAACCTACTATAATCCCTCCGACCAGATGAGGATGCTCTTCCAGCAATCTTAAACCCATACCATTAAATTGAGTAGCCAAAATCCCTGCTATTACTGCCACCAGCCCCTTCCAGCCACCCAACATTTGGGCCAGATCCTTCCTTTCCAGTGGTACCAATAAGACCGGTGCCAGAATAGCCATTAACAGAAATACCAGGCCCATTTCAATACCCTTATTACTGATAAATTCTGCCAGAGGGCTTAATTCCAGTTCCTTGATCAAAAGTAGGCAAAAGGCAGCCAGTACCAGGACCCGGGACCGGGCCAGTAAGCCGATGATAATAATAAGATATAAAAGGACTGCTTTTCATCAAAAAGTCCTCCAGCAAGCTTTTCTCTCTTCCTTTATATACATATGTCATCATCCTCTACAATATAGCCTGTGCTGGAGTCAAATCTGATCTTTATGTAAGTACTTAGCCAGGTGGCTGCCTTTCTGCCTGCTTTAAAAGCCTGCTTCTTTTAGACTTAACTTAAATGTATCACCCCGTAAGCCCCTTCTTAAAGCCTCCACTGCCATAACTTCCTCCGGCGGAATATTCCCCAGGTTCACATTTACTCCCAGCTCTTTAATTAAAAAGACCTGTTGTTTCTTGAGCGGGGCTTCCCAGATAAGCTTCTCCTGCCTCTCTTCCACTATAGCCAGAATCCCTGTAAAGAGAGAGAGGTTTATACTACCTTCATAGTCATAGATAAAGATTCCCTTACCGGATTCCCTACCTTCAATAATTATATAATCTACCCCTGCCAGTAAATCCAACTCCAGGATTTTGCCTGTCTCTGCCAGAGATAGACTTTCCTCCTGATCCTTTTTGCCAACTTCAGTTAAAACCATAAAACCACTGGCCCTGGCCTCTTTGATGGCTTCCTCTCTTAATTGGACAGGGAGATTGATAGTTCCATCAGAGATTTCCAGGGCAGGAAAGCCCAATTCCCTTAAGCTTTTAAAATATTCCTCCATTTTATTCTGTACTACCGCTATCTCAAAAAGGGTTCCACCGGGATAGGGAATTATTCCATAGCTCTTGATCAGGGCAATCTTTTCCCGCAGTATTTTTTCTGGATAAAGCAAAGAAGTAGCAAAAGAAAACTTAATAAAATCAAGAAAAGGCCAATTTACTTCCAGAAAATCTGCCAGGGCAGCCAGACCCAGGCCTTTATCTATAACCATAGTCAGGCCCCTTGAACGAGGTTTCTCATTTCTACCTGCCAGCGGGTATTCTAAAGCAAATTCCTGGTCAACCATTAATACTCACCCCCTTCTTATATTATGTTTTAAGCACCAAAAGGTGAAAACAGGGGGTATAACATAGAACTGCAAAGGGGATGGTTTAATGACAAGAGATAGTAAAAAGGGACAGCCCTTCCATGCCAGATACAGTTAAAGCTGCAAATAGCACAGAAGAACCGTCCCTCTGTCTCCTTTACCTATTGTCTTGTCTGTCTCTCCTTAGCCTCTGCTTGCCCAGTCTGCCAGGAATTTCTCGATTCCTTCATCAGTCTTGGGATGTTTCACCATTTGCTTGAACACAGCATAAGGCACTGTAGCTATGTCTGAACCAGCCTTGGCTGCCTGCAAGACATGTAATGGATGACGGATACTGGCGGCAATAATCTCTGTATCAATATCAAACCAGCTAAAGATCTCCACAATATCCTTGATTAAATCCATTCCATCCTGGCTAATATCATCCAGACGGCCAATAAATGGACTCACATATGTAGCACCTGCTCTTGCTGCCAGAAGGGCCTGATTAGCAGAGAAAACCAGGGTCACATTGGTTTTGATTCCTTCTGCAGAGAGAACACTAACAGCTGCTAATCCTTCTGCTGTCATGGGAATTTTAATAACTACATTATCAGCAATAGCAGCTAATTTTCTGGCTTCTTCTACCATTCCATCAGCATCAAGGCTAATAACTTCTGCGCTGATTGGGCCTGGAACCATTTCGGTTATTTGTTTAATAACATCTTCAAACTCAACATTTCCTTCCTTGGCAATTAAGCTGGGATTGGTAGTAACACCAGCTAAAATGCCCCATTCCTTAATCTCTCTTATTTCATCTAAATTTGCAGTGTCAAT
>JGI24713J26584_10002950_pt1 | contig 11353 bp, 12 predicted proteins | sample BioPla4DNA1_FD_26584 | JGI IMG/M metagenome (IMG submission 26584) | reverse complement strand
AATGCCAGTATGATGATCTTGAAATCGACGACCGGCGGGATTTTTATAAGCGCAGAAATAACGTTCCCGGCAATGATGCCCAGGAATATGCCGACAATTCCGGCACAGCCTGTCATCAGGATCGATTCGGTCAGAAACTGCAGTATTATGTCTTTCTTCTGCGCCCCAAGGGCCTTCCTTATGCCTATCTCCCTTATCCTTTCGGTCACCGACACCAACAGGATGTTTACTATGCCGATGCCTCCGACTATCAGCGTGATGACCGCTATAACGAGCAGGATCGACGAGACCACGCCCAGCACGTCACTGAACGCCTTCTGGATATCCGCCGAGTTCTGGGCCATATATACATCTTCGCTGCCATGCTTCATTTCCAGGTATTCCACGATACGCTTGCCGACTTCCCGCAGCTTTTCTTTCTCCACCACCGTCACTTCGATGGATGACAGCATTTCGCTGTTCGGATACAGCTGCTGCACGGTAGTGATGGGCATATATATCGTGACGGGTACCAGTTCGCTTTCCATGATCCCTTCGAACAGGTTCTCTCCGCTGCTTATCACTCCTATTACCTTAAGCGAGACCGAAGTGCCTGATGGTGTCCTGAGCGTGATGTCCTCCCCGGTCAGATCCCGGTCGTGACCGTAGAACTTCCTGACGAACAGTTCATCTACCACGACGAACTTGGCCCTTTTGGTAACATCGAAATCATTGATGAACCTGCCGTATTTCATTTCAATGATGCCAAAATTCTTGAACTGTGAAGACACGCCGAACACCAGCGCATCCTTTGTCTCGTCATTGACACGTACAGTGCCGCTTTTCCGGATGCTGGTCGCGATATTCTTGATCTCGGGCGCCGCTTCCTTTACATGATCCATGTCCTTGAGCGTCAGCCAGTCTTTCCTGTCGACGTTCCTGTTTTTATACGTGATACTTATGGTATTGGCGCCTATCTTTTCAAACTGGGCATTCATGTAGCTTTCGGTCGCACTGCCGAGCGCCATGATCGTGATAATGGAAAACACGCCCATCACGATGCCGAGCATCGTAAGGAATGAACGGAGTTTATTTGATTTGAGGCTGTCCAGAGCCTGTTTGAAGCTCTCGGAAAAATCCATCTGCATACCTCGCTTCTTTCAGGACCGCTGCCCGTCAATCCTGGGGTTTTACCCTGACTTTCATCCCGTCGGTGTAACTGGGCTGGGGATCAAGGACCACCAGTTCACCTTCATCGAGCCCGTCCAGTATCTCAACGCTCATGTCGGAATTGATGCCGGCCTCTATCCGGCGCTGCTCCATCCTGTTCGTCTCAGTATCGATCACGAAAACCACCAGGTTGTCGTCCCTGTCCGGCCTGATCGCTTCCATCGGGGCCAGCAGGACTCCGCTTTTATCCACCGTGATGATCTCGCAGGTGACATTGAGACCCGGTTTAAGTACGTCACCGGGGTCATCCACGCTGATGAGCACCTCCACCACGGTTTCGTTCCCTGCTGCAGTCATGGCCGTGGTCGCCACGGGAGAAATGCTTTCGACGGTGCCTGTTATCTCAATGTCCCTGGCGATCGCGTCTCCCGTCACCCTCACTCTCTGTCCGGCCGCCACGCTCTTGATGTCGTACTCGTTTACCCTGGCCCGTATCCGCAGNTTATCCGGGTTTATTATCCTGTATGCGGGCTGCATGCTCCCGGTATATGCACCCTCCTGGACATTCACCGCTGCGACGACGCCGTCGATGGCAGCACGGCACATCTCGTTCATGTCGTTTATCTTCTTTTCAAGATCGGCGATCTGTATATCCGTTACTTTCAGGTTTTCTTCCGCCGTCTTTTTCGAAGCGTTCCGGCTTTCGACGGCAGCCTCGTAAGCCAGCTTTGCATTCTCAACGGCCGACCCGGCTTCCCTGAACTGCTTCTCCGACATTTCCAGTTCTGCTTTCGAAATGGCATTGGCCTCAAACAGCGCCTTATTGTCCTCGTAAGCCTTTTGGGCGTCATTGAAATTCCTTTCGGCGGCTTTCAGGCTGTTGAGCGCCCGCTGGACTTCGGCGTCGCCGGCTTTCGATTCCAGCGTTATCTGCTGTGTCCTCCTGTTGCTTTTAAGTGTCTCGAGCCTTGAGTACATATCGCCCATATCCACTTCGATCAGTTGCTGGCCGCGCTTTACGTGCTGCCCTTCTGAGATCATGACTTTTACCACCTTCATCGGCGTATCGAAGTACACTTCCGATTTTTCCACTTCTTCAACGATACCGTCGGCATATATCCATGAAGAAAGGTCGCCTCTCGCCACCGCCGAGGCCTGTACGCTCACGGCGCCGGAACCCGTCTGGCCGGCGGCCCGCATCGCTCCGGCCGTGACCAGTATGACAGCCGATATTACCAGTATGCTTCCGACAATAACCTTTTTTCTCATTGCGTTACCTCCGTAAAACCTGTCATCAGGCTGCAGCGCTTAAGTCACATCAGCTGAAGGTTCGTGGGCATGTTGTATATGACCAGTGCCAGGCCGATCATGTATATCAGGACCGTGACTGCATAGACCAGTTTCTTTTTGAGTTTGCTCACGGCAGTGAATCCAATGGCCATGACCGCATATCTCCATATGGCGAAAACATCGATGCCTGCGAGCAGCCCGTAAATATGCGGATCCATCCCTTCAGGCGACGCCAGGGAAGCCAGGCTTGTGAGGGGAGCTGCCGTGTGCAGGCTTCCCGTATAGAATGAAACAGCTGTCAGCAACAGATTGTAGAGGACAGATATGATACCCGCATGTGCCACGACAGACAGGTATGCTTTGAACTTGCCTTCTCCCCCATGATCTTCAGTATGACGTAAAACAGCAAGGCCATTAAGGCAAGATTGAACGCCGCCCCGAACGGCATCCCCACTATACCGGTCACAACGGCGCGGGGCAGCCCGGCTTCTATCATCTCCGGCGTCATCGTGATGCCGAAGGATTCCATGTATTCGGAGTTGGCAACCATCGACTTCCTCAGCATTTCTTCGTACAAAGGCTTCCTGACGGCATAAGGGATCACGGCAGCCACCGGTCCGATGATCATCCAGAACAGCACCCTCGGCTTTTCAGCCAGTTCTTCCATAAGCTTTCGCGGTGAAAAGAACAGCCACATAAGCCTTTTGAAAATCCCGGCCTTTCGCCGGCCATTTCCCGTTCCATGTCCTGTATACGGATACCAGACATGCTATCAGCCTCTTTCTTCATTCCGGTTTATATCCGGTTATATCTATATATCCATAACCGGGTCCCGGCCGTACGAACCGCACCCGGCACAGGTTTACACGTCATCTCAGCCTGCAGCCTGCGGCTTCAGGTTCCTGATCACTTCCCTTGCGTCTATCGGGTCGTCCACCTTTTCATCACTTATAATCCTCCCGTCCCTGAACCTGACAATGCGCCCTGTATGCCTTGCTATGTCAGGCTCATGCGTTACCAGGACTATGGTGACGCCCTCCCTGTTGAGTTCCTGGAACAGCGCCATTATGTCTTCGCCCGATGCAGTGTCCAGGTTTCCGGTGGGCTCGTCGGCAAGCAGGATGGCAGGATCGTTCACGAGAGCCCTCGCTATCGCGACTCTCTGCTTCTGTCCGCCGGAAAGTTCATTGGGTTTGTGGTCCATCCTGTCCAGCAGCCCGACCTTCCTGAGCGCTTCGACAGCCTTTTCCATGCGCTCTTTTTGCCCGCGCCTGCATATATCATGGGCAGTTCCACGTTCTGGAGGGCGTTCATTTTGGGGAGCAGGTTGAATGACTGGAACACGAACCCTATTTTCTTATTCCTTATCCTGGCCAGTTCAGTATCATCAAGCTGCGATATGCTGACGCCGTCCAGTTCATAATAGCCGCTCGTGGCCCTGTCAAGGCACCCTATTATGTTCATGAGGGTCGATTTTCCCGAGCCCGACGGACCCATGACAGCGACGAACTCGCCCTTGCTGATGCAGAGGTCGACGTNCTTGAGTGCTTCCACCTGCACCTTGCCCGTATCATATATCTTTCCTATGCCTTCCATCCTTATGATCATGGCAAACCTTCCTTTGCAGCTGTCCGCCGCCTGTGCGGCCGCCCATAGGTTNTANGGTCTTTTGGGCGGATTTGTTTCATAATAAGGAAATATCACGGAGATGCCGGTCCGAAATACTCCTTTGCCGCCTTTATATCACGGTCTATCTGGACCGAAAGTTCGCCGGCGCTTCCGAATCTTATCTCGTCCCTGAGCTTTTTCAGAAAAAATACCTCGATATCATCTTCATATATGTCTTTTTCAAATCCAAGTATATGCGTCTCAACGCTCACGGATGCGGCCCCGCCGAAAGTCGGGTTGATCCCGACGTTGGTCAGGCTGTCGTACAAGACCCCATCATATAGGGTTTTGGTAAGGTATACGCCGTTGCCGGGCAATGCGAGGTAATCTTCGGGACGCAGATTGGCAGTAGGAAAGCCTATCTTCCTTCCGACCCGCTTTCCGTCCAGCACCTTCCCCATTATCGAATAGTGCCTGCCAAGGAGAACAGCTGCCTTTTCCATGTCCCCTTTCAGTATGTGTTCNCTGATCGCCGTGCTGCTGACGATTTCCGGGCCTATCCTGACAGCCGGGATGATGATCACCCTGATGCCGTGTTTTTCCCCGAGTTCCTTAAGCATTTCGCTATCGCCCCGTCCCCTGTGGCCGAACCTGTAGTTGAACCCGGCCACCGCCACACGGGCGCCGAGCCTTTCAGCCAGTATATCCCTTACGAAATCCTCGGGCTCCATCCTGGAGTATTCCTCGTCGAATTCATCAAACCAGGCATGGTCCAGCCGGGTTTCCCCGAGGAGCTGCATCCGCTTGTCCACGGTCGTGAGCAGCGGGGTAAAGAGGTTTTTCCTGATCACGTTTTCCGGGTGCCTGGTAAAAGTGTAGACCACCGACTCCAGGCCGTTCATCCTTGCCTCGTTGATAACGGCGTTTATCAGCACCATGTGCCCGACATGCAGCCCGTCNAAGTTCCCCAGCCCCACGGCCGTCGAATATTTATTGAATTTTATGCTGTCATTTCCGAATATGGTTTTCAAGTTGAAGACCCCACTCATCGATCAGAAAAATTTTCGTACCTTTAAATATTTGCCGTTCTTCCTGTGTATTATCGCGCCAAGAGCGGCAAAGCGCCCGTCACTGCCGTATACCCGTACCAATCCGTCGGCTTCGCCGTCTGCGCGGTCCGTCCCGTTTATCTGTACCCTTGAAAGCGGCACCTGCATGCCGTTCATGAATTTTTTCATTGCAAAATCGTCAAGCACACATGGATCCAGGCTGTCAAAAGCCCTGTCCACATTTGTCAGCGCGTCTGCCAGGGTGCCTTCTTCCTTTCTCCGGAAAAGTTCCTCGAGAGTCACAGAATCGGAAATGCCGAAGGGGCCGGCCCTGAGCCTGAGCAAAAAGGACATGCATCCTCCGCATCCCAGGATGTCGCCGATATCGGCACACAATGTCCTTATATATGTACCCTTCGAGCAGTGGACCTCAAACAGCACCCTGACGCCGTCCTTCCTGCTGATATCGAGTACCTCCGCCGAATATATCTCGACCTCGCGCCTGCACCGTTCGGCTTCGATGCCTTCCCGGGCAAGCTGGTACAGCTTTTTCCCGTTGACCCTTATTGCCGAATACATCGGCGGAAGCTGCATGTATTTGCCGCGGAACGATGCCACCGCCCGGATTATGTCGTCATCCGACAGTTCCGGCTCTTTCCTCGAAAGTACCGTGCCCGTGACATCCTGCGTATCCGTGGTGAGGCCGAGGATCATTTCCGCCCGGTAGATCTTGTCTTTTTCCACCAGGAACTCCACGGCTTTCGTCGCTCGCCCGACACATACCGGCAGGACGCCTGCCGCCATCGGGTCGAGCGTTCCGGTATGGCCGACTTTCCTTATGCCCATAAGCCCGCGCAGGAGCGCCACCACATCAAAGGACGTCATCCCCGGAGGTTTGAGAATGTTGATTATTCCATCCATTTCAGAGCATCCCTCTCAGGTCTTCGAGGAGCATTTCCCTGACTTTCCCCAGGTCCCCGCCCCTGACCGTGAACCCGGCTGCCTTGATGTGACCGCCGCCAGAGTATTTCGATGCGACAGCCGAGACGTCTACGTAGCTGTTCGACCGCAGATTGACCTTTATGTCGCCATTTTCCATTTCCCTGAGCATAGCAGCTGCTTCGACCCCGCTGATGTTCCTGGCAATGTTTATGATCCCGTCGGTGTCCTCGTCCGCCGCTCCGGACCTCCGCATTGCCTCGCAGGAAACGGTCATCAGGGCGATCCTGCCATTTTCAAGCAGTTCCAGCGAATTCACCGCCTCGCCCATCAGCCTTACCTTGCCTGGGGAAACGGTGTCGAATATGCGCCTTGAGATATCCGCCACATCTATGCCTTTTTTCAGCAGTTCGGAGGCGATGATGTGCGTGGCGGATGTCGTGTTGCTGTACCTGAAGCCGCCTGTATCGGATGTGATGGCCGTGTACAGGCATATTGCCGCATCTTTTCCCGGATCTATGCCCATCAGTCCGAACAGCCTGTATATTATCTCGCCCGCCGCGGCGCACCCCGTATCCACGTAGTCCAGCATGGCAAAGCCGGTATTCGTNGTGTGGTGGTCGATGTTTACCGTTACGGCGGCCTTTTCAAAAACGGGCTTCCTGGAGCCGAGCCTTTCGATGTCGCCGCAATCCAGCGCGACGGCAATATCGTATTTGCCTCCATCGCCGCCATATACCCCTGCCATCTCAAGCCCGGGAAGGAAACCGTATATCTGCGGNACCTGCTCTTCGAGAAGCACCGAAACTTCCTTTCCCGCTCCGGACAGTCCGAGCGCAAGGGCGAGGGACGATCCTATGGCATCCCCGTCCGCCGCTATATGAGGCAGTATCGCTATATTGCCGGCATCAGCCAGCGCTTCAGCTATCTTTTTAAGCATCTGTCCCTCTCCTGTTGTCCCGGATCGTATCATCTATAAGTTTACTTATATATACCCCGCGTTCAATGGAATCATCCAGTTCAAACAGGATTTCCGGCGTGTACCGCAGTTGTATGCGGCGTCCTATCTCGCGCCTTATGAAACCTGCGGCGCTTTTCAGTCCGCCGGCTGCCTCTTTCTTGTCATTCTCGTCTCCAAGGACGCTTACGTAAACCTTTGCGTACCTCAGGTCCCTCGTGACCTCCACCGCTGTGACGCTTATCATTTTCGAAAGCCTGGGATCCTTCAGTTCATTCTGTATTATAAAGCTGACCTCTCTTTTTATCTCTTCCGAAATCCTGTCAGTCCTGTCCACGATACCACTCCTTTCACATCCCGTTCTCCGCCGCGGGAACGGCCGTTTTTAAAAAAGGCCGGGCAGACAGTTTGACCCGCCTGTCCAGCCTGATGTCATAACGGTATCATCAGCGTTCTACCTCTTCCATCACGAATGATTCGATGATATCGTTTTCCTTGATATCATTGAACCTATCGATGGAAAGTCCGCATTCGTAGCCCTGCTGCACTTCCCTGACGTCATCCTTGAATCGCTTCAGGGACGCAAGGTGCCCCTCGTGTATCACTATGCCGTCCCTGACGACCCTGACACCGCTGTTCCTTGTTATCTTTCCGTCAGTTACANAGCAGCCGGCAATGGTCCCGACACCGGAAATCCTGAATATCTGCCTGACTTCGGCATGGCCCTGGACGACTTCCCTGTATGTCGGTTCGAGCATTCCCTTCATTGCTGCCTGTATGTCCTCTATGGCATTGTATATGACGTTGTATAGGCGGATGTCGACACCTGCTCTCTTTGCAGCTTCGGCAACATTGGGCATCGGCCTGACATTGAACCCGATGATGATGGCATTTGAAACATCTGCAAACGTCACATCGGATTCAGTGATCCCGCCAACGGCCCCATGTATCACTTTGACCCTTACTTCGTCATTGGACAGCTTTTCGAGCGACTGTTTCAGGGCTTCCACCGAACCCTGCACGTCCGCCTTGACGATCAGGCTGAGTTCCTTGACCTGGCCTTCCTGTATCTGCCTGAACAGGTCGTCAAGCGACACTTTTGCGGCCATGTGCTGGTGCTCCTCCTGCTGCCTGATCCGGCGCTTTTCCGCCAGCTGCCTGGCAAGCTTTTCATCAGTAACAACGTAGAACGTCTCACCGGCAACAGGCACTTCAGGCAGACCGAGTATTTCCACCGGCGTCGACGGGCCTGCGCTCTTTATCGCCTTCCCCTTGTCGTCGGTCATGGCCCTGATCCTGCCGACAGTGGTCCCGGTGATTATGGAATCGCCGACGTTCAGTGTACCTCTCTGTACCAAAAGCGTGGCAACCGCGCCCCTGTTCTTGTCAAGCTTCGCTTCGATGACCGTACCTTTTGCCTGTCTGGTGGGATCTGCCTTCAGTTCCAGTATATCGGCCGTCAGCAGTACCATTTCGAGCAGGTGGTCGATATTAATATTCTTCTTGGCCGATATCTCGACACAGATCACATCTCCGCCCCACTCTTCGGGCACAAGCCCGTACTGTGTCAGGTCCTGCTTGACTTTCTCGGGATTCGCGCCCGGTTTGTCTATTTTGTTTATGGCTACGATTATCGACACATCAGCCGCTTTTGCATGGTTTATCGCCTCTACCGTCTGCGGCATCACGCCGTCGTCCGCCGCCACCACGAGTATCGCGATGTCGGTCACCTGGGCGCCTCTTGCCCTCATCGCCGTGAAAGCCTCATGTCCCGGTGTGTCGAGGAACGTGATGTTCCTTCCGTTGACCTGGACTGTATAAGCTCCTATATGCTGCGTGATGCCTCCTGCCTCGGTATCGATCACATGTGTGGACCTTATGGCGTCAAGCAGCGAAGTTTTTCCGTGGTCTACGTGGCCCATGACAACGACCACCGGCGGCCTCGGTACCAGCTTCTCCGGGTCGTCCGGCTCATCGTCGAACAGGATGTCCTCCTCGCTGACTATGACCTCTTTCTCAGCCTTTACACCGAACTCATCCGCTACTATCGCAGCTGTATCGAAATCCACTTCCTGGTTGAGGGTGGCCATCACGCCATATCCCATCAGTTTCTTGATCACCTCGGAAGCGGTCTTTTTCAGCGCTTCGGCCAGTTCCTTCACCGTTACGCTCTCAGGTATCCTGATCGTGGTGAGCACCGGCTTCGGAGGCGCAAGTTTCGCCTCTTCCCTGCTCTTTTTCTGTTTACCCTTCTTTTTCCTGGTGCCGCCATCATCATAAAAATCATCGAACAGGAAATCCTCGGACAGGATCTCCGAAACNCCTTTCTTTTCATGCAGGCCGATATTGGCAGGCTTGATCTTCTTGCCCTGTTTGCTCTGGGCCAGCCTGGAAGTTTCTTTCCTCTGTTCCCTTTTAGCGCCCTTATCCAGGTCCTTGTTCAGCAGGTCGCGCCTGCTCTCGCCTCTCTGCGGAACGGATTCATCCTTCTGGACAGCCGGTATCGGTATGTCGAGCTGCCTGGCCGGCGTCCNGAACCCGCCTGCAGGCCTGGTTCCCTGCTGCTGTCCTTTTTCGGGCTGCGGCTTTGCACCTTGCTTAGGTCTTGCCGTCATCGTCCTGGATTCCTGGCGCCGCTGCCCTTCCGCCCTGGTTTTCTCAGCTGCAGGCGCAGCACTCTTCCCGGTCTTTGGTGTCCCGGATACAGCGCTGTCTGCAGCTTTGCCGGCCTGGGCCGCTTTCTCCGCAGGCGCTGCTTTTACGTCGGTATCAGCACCTGCATCGCCCGGCCGCGGCTTTTCGACCGACGCTCCGGCGTCAGCAGCTTTGCTTTTCGCTTCCGGCTGTTTTTCAGCCTGCTTTGCTTTTTTCTCCCTGGCCGCATCGGCAGTATCCGCGGCTGTTTTCCTTTCCTTTGGAGCTTCTTTTTCCGCACCGGGTTTCCGGCCCTGGACACGTTCTGCCTGAGTTTCTTTTTTCTCCTGCTGTGCCTCGGCTTTAGTCTCCTGTTTCGGGACTTCCCTGCCTGTCTTTGCCGCAGTTCCGGCTGATGCGGTTTCCTGCCCTTTTTTGGCTGCCTCCTGCTTTTTGGCGGCCAGCAGTGACTCGATGTAGTCGTCCCCGCTCTTCCTGACGAAACCTGCTAGCAGACCGGAGTTTGAATCATCGGACCTGATATAGGCGCTCCTGGGGTTTTTCGCGCTGTCCCTGCCAGGACCGCTTCCATAAGTATCGCTGTCGCTTTTAGTATTGATAACTATCTCCGTCGTCCTTATAATACGGGGGGCGTTTTTCCTTTCTCTCCTTATTTCAGGCCTTGGCTGTACAGGCACCGCCGGGGCGGGTTTTGCCTCTTCCGCATCTTCTTTCTTTTCGTCGTGCCTGATAACGCCGATATGCCTGTAAAGGGCATCAAGCTCCTTTTCGTCAAGAAGGCTCATGTGGTTTTTCACTATGATGTTGATCTCCGCCAGCTTTTCCATCAGCCTCTTGCTTGTTGTATTCAATTCCTTTGCCAGTTCATATACTCTGACTTTTTCCAAATCTATACACCCCCATATTCTTTGCCGTGTTCATCGATCATCTCCTGGAGACGCTTAGCAAAGTTCCCGTCGATCACGGCGACAACTGAACGCATGCTTTTTCCGATATGTCTTCCAAGTTTCTCCTTTTTCCCAAAAAATCTCATGGCAATATCCCTGTAACCGCATATATCTTCAAACTTCTTCCTGGTGTTATCGGAAGCGTCCTCCGCCACGATGACCAGGCGTACCTTCCCCTTCTTCACGGCCCCCTCGCAGGTCTCGTCGCCTGAGATCAGCCTGCCGGCCTTGGCCGCAAGTCCCAGGAAAGTGTATATCCTGTTGTCCGTCATCCTTTTACCCGTCATTTCGCTCCATCTGCTCCTCGAGCGCGGCATATACCGCATCATCCACCTGCGTTTCGAAAGCCCGTTCCAGCTTTTTCCCCTTGCGGGCACTCCTCAGGCATTCGACGTTCCTGCAGATATACGCGCCCCTGCCGGATTTCTTGCCCGTGGGGTCGACGCTTATCGCGCCTTCCTTGTCCCTGACGATCCTGACAAGTTCTTTTTTGGGCTTCATTTCATGGCATCCTATGCACATGCGCAGCGGTATCCTTTTTTTTTTCAAGCGCCTCACTCCTGTTCCGGTTCAATGTCTTGTTCCGGATCGGTTTCATCCGCGTATTCTCCTGTATCGCCCTCATCATCGGTTCCGTCGTACGCGGCTGCGTCATCTTCTTCAGGGTTTTCCCCTTGATCCTCTTCGAACTCTTCTTCGTAACCTTCTTCGTAGCCTTCTTCGTAACCTTCTTCGTAGCCTTCTTCGTAACCTTCTTC
>JGI24713J26584_10002943_pt1 | contig 11367 bp, 7 predicted proteins | sample BioPla4DNA1_FD_26584 | JGI IMG/M metagenome (IMG submission 26584) | reverse complement strand
ATCTGTCTTTTCTTCTGCTCCTGGCTCTTCTTCTTTACCCTTTTCTTTTTCCTTTGGATCTGTCTTTTCTTCTGCTCCTGGCTCTTCTCCTTTTCCCCTTTCTTTTTTCTTTGGATCTGTCTTTTCTTCTACTCCTGGCTCTTCTCCTTTACCCTTTACTTTTTCCTTTGGATCTGTCTTTTCTTCTACTCCTGGTTCTTCTCCTTTTCCCTTTTCTTTTTCCTTTGGACCTGTCTTTTCTTCTGCTCCTGGTTCTTCTTCTTTACCCTTTTCTTTTTCCTTTGGATCTGCCTTTCCTTCCGGTTCTGTCTCATCTTTTTCCTTTACTTTTTCCTTTGGACCTGCCTTTTCTTCCGGTTCTGTTTTTTCTTTATCATTATTCTTTGGTTTTGGTAATGGTCTTTCTTCTACTTTATCCTTTTTTTCTGAATCTAATTTTTCTTGATGCTTGTCCTTTGCTTCTACTACCGNTTTTGGATCTTTTTCCTCCTTTTTTAGATGTGGTTTTGGTTTTAGCGAATCTTTTTTCTCAGGTTTTAGAGCAGGTTTTTTAACCTTTTTCACATCATAAACAACNCCCACATCGTCAATTTTAACCTTCTCTAAAGTTTCCCCGATACTCTTGGTTTTTATCTCTTCAATATCAAGATCAACCTTTTGTTCTTTAGCCTTCTCATAGATAATAGTCCTGCCTATAGATGTTTTGTTTGCATCTGCCAATCTTTTGTAGTCATAAGAAACACCCACTACTTTTGACTGTGCATCTTCACTAATACTGTCTTCAACAGCATTCTTACAAATATCTATCAACTTACTAAACTTTTGGGACTCTTTTTTGGTTTTGGCATGGGGTTTGTTTTTTCCCTCTTTTAAACATGCCGATATTAACACAGTTGACTCTCTTAAATTGAATTTTTCAATTACTTCTCTTATGGCAACATCTATATATTTATCTTTCAACTCTGATTCTTTTAATAATTCATTTGCACCATCATTAAAGTAATTAACTTTTCGTACTTTATTATTTTTATCCAGTTCAAATTCTATACTGGTATCAGAATCTATTGTGACATATGCATATGCCCCATAACTATTAAATGAATTGAAAAAAATAAACATAATTATAAATACTGCAGCAAGCCCTGCAACAATTCCAGATGCAAAATTAATTTTACTCCTTTTATACACAATCTCTTTTTCATTAAAAGAAATTTCCAGACCTGCATACATGCCTGGTTGTTTCCTTATAGAAACAATTTTACAATCACTGGTCATTATAATAGCCAAATTATTTTTAATTTTTAAAATAGTCCCCTTTTTATTTGACATAATATTTCACCGTCCTATAGTATCATATATATATTTTTTTAACACTTCAAGTTCACTTTTAAGTACAAAAACCATAGCAATAATAAATTTTCTGTTTCTTTCAAGAGTCCTGCGGCATAGTTTAACACGCTCTGTCAACTCTTTGTACGGAAGAGTTTTTTTTGTTGCAAATTTTTCATATAAAGATTTGTCCTCTATAATAAGATTCGCTATATTAAGGCAAGAACATATGGTATCACGATGTTTAGGAGAACATTTAATTAAGTCCTCAAGTTTTACTTTATATTCACACATTTTTAACTCTAAATTTTTAATTTCTTCTTTAAAATCAAAATCACTGCTGTAATCTGCCCCTTTATCATGTAAGTACATTTCTTCAAAGCTATTAGACTCGTATTCATTGAAACATGAAAATGGTATCGTAGCATTGTTTCTTTTCGTACTCCTTAAATAATCTATAAGCCGCCTTCTTATTACCTGTTTTGAAAAGCTGACAAACTTAGTTTTTCTATTTAAATCATAGGCTTCAATAGCTTCGTTAAAGGCAATTAAGGCAATACTATATTCATCACATTGTTCTAAATCATCTTTTTGCCCCACCATTTGATAAACACATTTCAAAATAAAGGGTTTAAAATCATCAATGAATTTATTTCTAAGCACAACGTCTCCATCTTTAATTTTTTTTATAATTTCTAAAAAAGAATCTTTCTCGTATCCTAATATATTGCGTGGTTTAAAACTTATCAATAAATATTCCCTCCCTATATCAGGGTATTCGAATAACATCTTTATTTTTATTCGGTTAGACTGGTCCATTAGGTAAGTCTATATAGATTGTACTAAAATATTTTAAAATTATAAATCTAAAAAATTTTATAAACAGTCCGAACAAAAAAATTTTCCATTGCCGAAGGACTTGGACGAAAGAAAAAAAATTAAGAAAAGGAGAATGCAAAATGAAGAAAGTTGTAGGGTTTTTAGCAACAGGAACATTGGTATTTTCACTATCAGCAGGTATTTTTCTAAACAGTACCTTTGCTTCAAAGGATGTTCAAAACAAATCAATTGGTGAAATTATTCACCCTAAGTATGTTGAATCTATTNTTGAAAAGAAAGAAGTAGCAGAAATTAAAGCAAAATATGAAGCAGAAATTGCCGAAATTGAAGAAAGTCTAAAAGCTATTCGCAATGGAATTAAAAATTTAAGAAAAGTAAATCCAGTAGATGAAGAAGCTGTTGAAGAGCTTAAAGAGCAAGAAAAAGCACTACATGACAAATTAAAAGCTAAAAAAGATGAATTACACAATGTTATTGAAAAAGTAAAAATGGTTGTTAAATATGGTGAGGAAGCTGCTAATGAAATTGAAGCTTTAAAAGCTGGTTTTAAAGAAGAAGAAAAGGCTATTAAAGAACAAATTGAAGCTATTAAAGCACAAATCCGTGAATTAAAAGATGCTGAAAACGTTGATGAAGAAGCAATTGCAGAGCTTAAAGAAGAAGAAAAAGCACTACACGATGAGTTAAAAGAAAAAAGAGATGAATTACATAATAAAATTGATAGAATTAAACTAGTTGCAAAATACGGTGAAGACGTTATAGCAGAAATAGAAGAAGCATANGNTGCATTTGGCGAAAAAATTGCTGAATTAGAAGAACAGAAAGAAAAAGTAAAAGAAGAATTAAAAGCATTAAGAGAAAATAAACCTGTTGACAAAGATGCTGAAAAAGAACTAAAAGAAACAGAAAAANGTTTAAATGATCAGATTAAAGCTGAAAAAGAAGCTTTAGAGGATAAAATTGAGGACATTATTTACGCTGCAATAATTAAATAATTCTAAATAATTTAATTTAATAATTTCAAAAAATACTCTTTCTATGAAATATCTTATCTGATATTTCAAGAAGGAGTATTTTTAAGTTATGCCGATTTTTTNATCAATCTATAATAAAGCTCTGCCAATAGAAGATATATCAATTATATTATAAAAAAAATCATAGAACTACACCTAGAAAAGAGATATCATTAAAGTGTGGGTGTGTACATAAAATTAAAGAAATATATCGGATAAATATAATATAAAATTTACAAAGATATAAAATTTATAAGGAGGTAATATTGTGAAAAATTGCAAAACTAATAAGCTTGTATTTCTTTTAGTAAGTGTACTGATTTTTTCCGCTTTTTATTTACCAGGTTCTGTATTTGCTAATACAGAGAAAAAAATCAGCTATAATACTTTAGGAAGCTCCATTTTTTATGGTGATTTAAACGGGGATGAAAATGTAGATACAATGGATTATGTATTGTTACAAAGATATGCATTAGGCGTAATTAATAAATTTCCTGTAGGCAATACGAAAGCAGCTGATTTAAACGGGGATGATGAAATAAACTCATTAGATGCCACACTCATGAGTAGATATATACTAGGTGTTATAAAAGAATTCCCTGTTTCAACCGGAGCTGTTTACGCATCCATTGATACCAGTACAAGACATCAGGTAATTGAAGGTTTTGGAGCATCCATTGCTTATTATCAAAATTGGCTTATAGACCATCCAAATAAAGCAGAAATATATGATGTTATATTCAATGAACTTGGTCTTAGTGTACTTCGCCTCAATAACTGGTACATAACATATGAAAATGAACCTTCTTTTGACGACCATGCAAAAGAAATCGTCAGTGAAGCTAAGAAATCCGTGGGTGAAGAATTAAAAATAATGATGTCTTCATGGACTCCCCCTGCTTATTTAAAATCAAATAATTCCGCTGCAGGCGGAACACTAAAAAAAGAAAATGGTGAATTTGTATATGATAAATTTGCCAACTATTGGTACGAATCATTAAAGGAATACGAAAAAATCGGTGTGGTTCCTGATTATATCAGTATACAAAATGAGCCTGATATAGAAACCGGATATGAGTCCTGTATCTTTGACAAGGACGAAAACGGAAACAATGCAGTTTATGCAAAAGCTCTTGAGGCAGTCTATAAAAAACTCAATAGCAGCATGGATAACCCTCCTAAAATATTAGGTCCTGAAGTTCTTGGCATTGGATATAATAATTTTGACGGATATATGAATCTTATAAATACCGACTATTTAGACGGCTTAGCTTTCCACCTATATCATGGAGGAGATGAAAACCAGCCTGATTCATTTAATCAAGAATTAATGAAAATTAAAAACAAATATCCGAATATACCTAAATATCAGACAGAATTTTACCGTGGTGATGCATTTAATACTGCATGGATTATTCACAACTGTCTTGTTAACGGTGATGTATCCATGTACTTGTACTGGGATCTCATTTGGGGTGAAAGCGGAGGTCTTGTGACAATAGAATTCCCTTGGGATAAAGGACAGTGGACAACACCAGGTGGATATATTATAGACGACAAATACTATGTTTTAAAACAGTACGCTAAGTTTATAAGACCTGGATATACCCGTGTTGACGCATCGGCAAATTCAGATGACATAAAGATATCCGCCTATATTTCACCGGACAATAAGTCTATATCTGTTGTTTTATTAAATACATCATCAAATTCCCAAACAGTAGCACTGGACTTTAATAACTTTACAGCATCCAGTTCTGAAATATACAGAACAAGTGAAAACGAAAAAGCAGAATTTATTGGAAGCTTAAATGGTAACAACACTCTTGTTTTACCTGCAAAATCCATTGCAACTGTAATAATAAAATAGAAATACCCCTCAAAGTTACGCCATCCTTTCTAATAAAGGATGGCGTAAACTTTTATGGAGATTAAAAAATTATATGATATACTATAAATAAAAAATACAGAATATATAAATTTAATTTTTATAAAAAACTAAATTTGCTATAAAGGAATGGTTAATTTATGACAAGTGAAGACATTGCAAGAATAGCCGGAGTATCCAGAAGCACTGTATCCCGTGTAATCAATAACTATCCTGATATACCTGAAGCAACAAGGGAAAAGGTTTTAAAAGCAATAAGGGAATACAATTATTATCCAAATGCATCAGCCAGGAGACTTGCTGGAAGTAAAAGCTCCACACTAGGGCTTTTTATAGTTGATATTAAAGATAATGAAAAGCCACACCATGTTATTCAAAATGATGAGGCACTGCTATATGACAACACTTTCTTTGCCCCATTTACCAATGCATTTATTGATCAGGCCAATAAAATGCATTATTACGTTTTGGTATCCACCATTTTCTCTTCTAGTGAGTTGTGGAAAATACAAAGTTCTTTCTGTGAAAAAAGAATAGATGCCGGTGTAGTTATTGGAAGTGGAAAAGAAGATTATAAAAAAATACTTGACCTTATGAAAAAGGACTTTATTTTAGCTGCTGTGGATGTTGAAACAGAAAACTCCAATAAAGATAAGGCCATATACATAAATACAAACAATTACCAATCAGCTTACGATATAGCAAAACATTTTATTGAACTTGGACATAAAAANATTGGTATAGTGACAGGGGATTTGGAAAAACTCTCTGGCAAAACCAGGTTTGAAGGTTTTAAACAAGCCTTAAAGGATTATAATATAGATTTGCCGGATAATTTTATCGGGTATGGTGATTTTACAGAACCTAGCGGATACCAGGCCATGAAAAGTATTTTACAATCTCCAAAACTTCCAACAGCAGTGTTTGTGTGCAACGATACCATGGCAATAGGAGCATATAAAGCTATTGAGGAGTCAAATTTAAAAATTCCTGATGACATCTCAATAATTGGTTTTGATAATATTAAAATATCAGAATATATGTCTCCCCCACTTACCACTGTTAATATTTGTTTGTCTGAAATTGCAAAAACTGCTACTAGATTACTTATAGAATCAGTTGAAAAGGGTGCTATAGAACCTGTAGAAAAAATAATAGATGTAAAAATGGTAAAAAGAAAATCCTGCAGGAGTGTATTATCTGATTAATATTTAAATCTTTAACAAAAATAAATCCAGCCGCCATTTTGTTAATCCGGGCGGCTGGATTTTATTTATTTTAAGGTTTGAAAAATTGAGGNAGATTTTCATAACCTTAAACAGTATTTCAAAAGTATAAATTAAAAGCTTTTTATAATTTCCAGGATATAACGGCTCAAGAGTGCTGCATCCAATGTGTTAATTACACCATCGTTATTTACATCAGCAATTTGCCTTTGCCTGTAATCAGGAAAATCCATTTCTTCAAGTATATATCTTTTAAGCAATACGTAATCATTTGTATTTATTACCCCATCACCGTTTATATCCCCTTTACTGCCTGGTGTTGGCGTTGGTGATGGTGACGGAGTAGGTGTTGGGTTGTTACCTGGAAAACCATTCGGATAATATCTTACATATTCGTACTCAGCCATTAAAGGCGTTCTTCCATCATAAGGCGCCAGCCATTCATCAACATTTCTGCCTGGCCATAAATTCATCATTATTTTACCCGGTGTGCGCGGTATATTTCCATAGCCTGTATATACCTTAACCCCGTTTACATAAAAATCAATTGAGTCCGGTTTCCAGTCAAAACCATAAGTATTAAAACTCTGTGAAGCATCAAAACCTAAATGGTGGTAATACTCATTTCCACCTTTTCCATCCTTCCACCAGTTAAATTGAACCATAGTTGTATCTTTTCCAAGAAACTCAATGTCTATTTCATCCCATGGATCCCCATCCCATGGACCGGTATATGTAAAAAATGATGACACTATACCTGGATTTTTTGCAGGTTTCATTCTCACTTCAAAATACCCATATCCAAAATATGAAGTAGTCCTGTACTCACCACTTTTATACGGGTATTCGTGGCTTGGGTCGTAATCCTTATCCAATGTAAGTATCATTTTACCATTTCCTACTGTAACCTGGCTGGGTCTCCACATACAATTAAATACGTCCCCGTTGTCCCAATCAGCTTTTTCCCATATATTTGCATCATGCCTTGAAAAGTCAGACTCAAAATATGTCGTTGTCATTGGCTTTGATGAAAAAACATTTGTGGAAAAAGCAAATATAAATGTGCACAAAAGTACACTCACCAATAAAAAAGAGGAAAAAGACTTTTTAACCATTTTATACCTCCCTAAAAAACATAAATTTACACACCTTTGATATGCCGGTTTTTATATAGAAATGCATCTTGAAATGCAACAAATAAAAGTACATTGATTAATATATAGTAGCAACATTAGTTACTAACGCGCGTTAATTTCATTATAAAATATGTAGATTATTTTGTCAAGTAATTTAAAATTATGCTTTTTTTATAACATTTTTGCAGTCCATATACTAGTCCGTATTCAAGTGAAAATGTGCAGGGTGTATATTTTTTTGCCATATACACCCTAAGGAGGTTTGTTTTTGTATAATTTATGCATAAATTATCATTTTTCTAATGTAAAAGAAGCCAAGCTTGCACTGCCTTCTCCTTTATACGTAAAATACAACGCATTTATACCGTCGGGAATTGAAATGTCAGCTGAATATTCCTTCCATACATTAGAAAAACCAACTTCTATTTTTCCAAGAACTTCGCCACTCCAGGATGTCTTTACTTCAAAATGCCCTCTACAATATCCTCTTACTTTAATTTTAACTCTATTTATTCCCTTACAATCAAAATACTTAAAGCCTGCGGTAGCTGAATCCTTCATATTAGCAATATAACCTATTTCTTCGTCTCCGTCTTTTCCGTCCTGGGTGATTTTAGGAAACTGTTTATCCATCCAAGCTCCTGTAAAATCTGTATACGGTTCTTCATCATTACAAAATAAATTGCAGGCTATATAGGCAGGATACTCTCCTAATCCTCTTAAAGGACCGTTGTTAGAACCACAGGAAGTCATTTCAACCTGGGGTATTGTGCCATCTTCTAAAAATTGTATTTCTTCCATACAGCCTTGTCTGCTGAAATTAGTCCCATTTGTATGCCTGTGGTAAAATACATACCATTTGCCGTTTATCTCTACAATACTGCCGTGGTTGTTGCCTCCATAATACATAGGTTTTTGAGGAGGTTTGTAGGAACTTATATGAATATCATTATTGCTTACAATAACCCCTCTGAATTTAAAACCTTTTGTAGGATGTTTACTGGTAGCATAGCACAATTCATGATAAACAATTGAGGAATATATAAAGTAATAAGTATCCCCTCTTTTTCTGATTGAAGGTGCTTCAAAAAACTCATGACCTTCAAAACCGCTGCCTTTACTATAAGGCTCACTTGGTGCAACAATAACAGGCTCTTCAATAATTGTAAGCATATCAGGTCCAAGTACTGTTGCCATAGCCCCGGATCTTGACCTGTCCCCTATAGGACAAAAACCAGTATAAAGATACGTCCTGTCCCCTTCTGTAAGTACTGCCGGGTCAAATTGAGGCTCATCCCCTTCCCTTTCACCTAAAATGGTACCATCGGGATAGCGCACATATCCATGAAACTTATATCTCCCTGCAGGTGTGTCACAAACAGCAACAGATACTATAGAGCGTTTGCTGTCAACATAGTATAAATAATATCTTCCATCAGGTCCCACTGTCACATCAGGGGCATACAGACAACTGTCTCCGTCCTCATTATTTTCTACATCGGTTTTTTTATAAATAACTCCTTCGTAGCGCCAGTCTGAAAGATCATCTACAGGTGCTGACCAGCATACATAGTCATTTAAACAATAGGCATAGCCGTTAAAGCGGTCATGAGAACCATAAATATAAACCCTGTCATTAAAAACATATGGTTCTGCGTCAGGAATGTATTCCCATGACGGAAGATACGGATTAAATCCCTGTTTTTTCAATTAAATAGCCTCCTTTTAATCTTAATTAATTCAGCGAAATAATCTCTAATATATGCCTTGTAAGCATAGCATAGTCTAATGTGTCTATATTGCCGTCTTTATTTATATCTGCACTTAAAAGAGCATCTCCTGTAAGAGGCCTTATTTCAAGTAAGTGCCTTCCCAATAATGTAGCATCAGTTGTGTTAATTATCCCATCTCCATTTATATCACCTAAAATTACCCTGTCTTTTTCCTCACCTTCAAATGTAAACCAGTCAATATTTACAGGTCCTGAAAATACAAGATATAAATCATTTACCCCTTCAGCCCCGCTAACACTGCAAGTTTGTTCTTCGTACTCATTCCAGCCTTCTGTAATTCCCACCTTCAATGTACCTATAAGAGTACCTGTAGGGCTATTTAGTCTCAATTCAATATTAGTAGCAAGTTCAGATGCAACCATTCCTTTAAAAGATACTGCACCTTTGCCAAAGTTCACATTCTTATATACTACATAATTCCCTCTTTCTATATATCCTATACCTTCTGAATTGTTTGGAGTACCTATTACTTCAAGGGTTGACGAGTTATAACTGCTAAAATCTTCTGCTTCTATTCTGGAAAATGCATCTTTTTCACTTTCTTCCTCTTCATCATCATCTCCATCATCATTGCCGTCATCATTCTGTCCTTCACCTTCTACAAACTGCCAGTAATCAATGTTAAAAAGGTAGTTAGAATCGTCACCTTTAAAAACAAAGAATACATCATGGACACCTGTCACATTATTGACACTGGTTTTTACAAGTTCCCATTTCTGCCATCCACCTGTATTTCCAACATTAAGGGTACCAACAAGAGTACCTGTAGGGCTTCCTAAGCGTATTTCTATCCTTCCGCCTTTAGTATCAGACGCCACATTTGCTATAAATTCAGTTGCACCAACCGAACCAAAATCCACATTTCCAACGCCTATCCAGTCATTGTTATTTATATTTGCCACATTTTGATTGTATAAAGGTCCACCCGGAGCCTGACAGTCTTCAGTTGATATTCCCGCATTCCATCCAATGGTTTCTGCTTCATTTCTCTTATAGGGGTCAAGATTTACAAGCTGAGCAACCCCTTTGTAATCCCCCTGTACTTGTTTAATTGTCCCGTCAGGATTCATCTCCATCTTATTTATGTTTGGAGAGCGGTAGCCCCTTCCTGCTCCTGTCTGTGCCAGGCTTACAGTCTGGGAATGATACGCCACATACCACTCACCCCTGAAATTAAATGTAGTATGGTGATTATTGCCCCCTACCCCAAAAAACACCGAAGGATTTCTCAAAAAAGTCCCTTTATAAGTAAACGGTCCCATAGGATTATCGCTTACCATGTAGGCAATTTCTCCTTTAGGATACTCAGGAGGATGCGTACCTGCAAAGTTAATACAGTATGAATAATAATATTTTCCATTGTATTTATGTATTTCTGCAGCTTCAAAAAAGTACGGTGCATCTATCCTTACAGCGCTGCCCACTGTACTAATCATATCGTCACCTAACTTAATAACCCTGCCTGTTCCGGGATTTGCAATAGATGCAGGATTGGTGTCATCCGGTATACCTCCTCCGCAGTAAAGGTATCCGCTTCCATCATCATCTACCAATACAGCAGGGTCAAAAAGCCAAGTTACCCCNGCCATTCCGGGAGTATTATGATCCACTAAAGGTTTTCCAAGGGGATCTTTCCACGGACCTATTGGACTGTCTGCTGTAAGCACCCCAATACCGGCTCCTGTATTTGCAAAGTATAAGAAAAATTTAGGCTTTCCATCAATTATTTTGTATGTTGCCGACGGCGCCCATGAACCCCATGCCCATTTTGCAATTCCTTTTCCACCGTTTAAACCATTAGCTCCTGCTACCGGAATTGCACCATGGTCTGTCCAGTTTACCAAATCGGCAGAAGATATGACATGTATTTTGTTTAAATTGCTAAATGAATTTTCTACAATTCTTCCATTACTGTATTCATAAGCATCGCTGGACATATAAAGGTATACCCTTCCATCATAAACCAATGCATAAGGGTCTGCTCCTAGTTTGTGGTCTATTAGTGGATTAGAGTTTCCTATTTTTTTTGCCGTTGGAGAATTTACCCCATAAGAAGTTACCGTAAACAGACTGCTAAAGAGTAACACCACAAATGTTATTAGGGTACAAAAATTTTTCTTTTTCATAAAAAATACCTCCTTT
>JGI24713J26584_10002942_pt1 | contig 11369 bp, 8 predicted proteins | sample BioPla4DNA1_FD_26584 | JGI IMG/M metagenome (IMG submission 26584) | reverse complement strand
TTAATGAATTTGTTAATAGAATAATTGTACAGGAACTATTTGGCTGGGGAGATATGGGCTCTTTATTAGAAATAAAAATTGCAAATTCATTTGATTTTACTTTATTGTCCAATCTTGCAAAGCTTAACATTGGTATAAGCGCATTAGAAGAAGGAACTGTTAAATTTACTATCATACTGCCTGTATTGATTATTTTACCCATAATTACATTCTTTGTTATAGGAATATTTCAAGCNAGAAAAGAATGCAAACAGGGAAATAGTTTTAACTATGTAGACACCCTGGCTGTAAGTCTATGTTATGGGCTGGTGTTAGGCTTAATTTCTATAATAAGTGCAAGAAACTATACCCTACCAAATAATGGTATAATAGATATTGTTTTTTCATTAAAAAAATCCTATAGCTTTCTTGTTAGTATTTTTCATGGGTTGTTAATATCGCTTGTATCCCAAATATTAGGCTATGCCACTTATGTAAAGGTGATGAAGAAAAGAACAGCTATCAAATCTTATGAATGGCTATTTGATGGTGCCTTTATTGCTGTTGCCCTTTTAGTAGGAATTATTCTGGTAACTTCCATACTACTAATATCAGCACTGGATGGTACTAGCCAACTAGTTCCCTACGCATCTGTACAAAAAAGGATAGCATATTTGATTGGTATTCTTTTTAGTATATATTTATTATTAATGGGAAGCTGGGGTACACTTAATATTGGTTTTAAGGGAGAAGCTGCTCCTTATATTCTAGGACGAATGTTTAGTATGGCTCAAAGTAATGATGGAACTATAAAAATATCGTTGATAAAAGGATTAGATGTTTTAAAACAAACCTTTAATGATGATTTNGTTGTAGTATTATATTTCGTAGTAATTATTCTAGTAGTGATATTCTTTATTCAAGGAATGCGTGCAAAAAGATATGGTTCCCCTAGTCCTTTGAGGAGTGTGATTTTACCAGCATTAATGTATTCTTTGATTGTAGGAATCCTTGCATATTTGACCCAATTCAGTCTTGTTGGAACTTTAGCTGAATTTGGAGGTTTTGGAAGTAATTCAGATCAATCAATGGTTGCTTATTTTATTGGTTTCAAATTTATGTCTAGCTTTTTTGGTAGCTTTATATTGACCACTTTGTCTTCTATGGCAGGATTTTTCTTAACTCCAGGAAGAGCTGAATAGGGATACCTACGGATAAGTAGGAGGCCAGTGGTGTTATGGGAAGAGTGATGCAGATCAGCACTCTAGGTCTGGCTTTAAGCTAAGAGCCTGGTATCGGAGTATAGCAGGTTCTTAGCTTAAAAATTATACAGGGCAGATTAAATTGACTTATTTATGTTTTATGGTAAAATAAATACAACTGCTGGCAGAAGCCGGTACTTGTGAAAACTACCACGATAACTTTTTTGTTCTCTTAAGCTAGCATATATATTTAAATACATAAATTGACGCTAATTTCTGTACCATGAAGGTATTGGCTTTCAGTAGAAGGCTTTATCTTAATGGTTTTTTTATTTTTACAAAAGGTTTGGAGGGATAGTATGAATAAAACATCTACTAGAAATTTAGTACTAGCCGGTTTATTTATTGCTTTAGGTATTGTGTTACCTCAATTTATAGGGCATATAGGAGAACTGGGGCAACGTTTGTTACCCATGCATATTCCAGTATTACTAGCAGGATTTGTATGTGGTTGGCCTTATGGCTTGGTAGTGGGCTTTATTACACCTATTCTAAAGAGTGTTATCACAGCTATGCCACNCATGTTTCCTGGAGCTATTGCTATGAGTTTTGAGTTGGCTGCTTATGGCTTATTGACAGGTCTTTTATATAAATTATTTCCTAAAAAAGATGTATATGTGATTCCAGCTTTATTAATATCTATGCTAGTTGGAAGGATTGTATGGGGTATTGCGAGCTTGATCCTACTTGGCCTTAGCGGACAACCTTTCACATGGCAAATCTTTATAAGCAATGCCTTTATAAAAGGAATTCCGGGNATAGTTATTCAAATAATAATTATCCCCATCATTGTAATAGCCTTAAAGAGAGCAGGGTTAGTAGAAAATGGCAAATAACGGTGATTTAAAAAATTTACTGTTGAAGCAGTATCAGCTGTATCCGAAGATGCAGCTTCAAGATATGGTTAAGTTTATATACCAGAATGAATTTGCAGGTGGACATATGATCCCTGATGAAAATGAAAGCTTAAAACATTTGAAGGATGAATTCCACTCAAGAAAAAAACAAGGATCAAATAAAACCATTGTACAAACTTTTGAAAGTATTGGTAATGGCCTTTGTAGGCTTCATCTTTCAGCCTTAGAGGATAGGGATATTGAGCTGGAAACCATTAATAAATTTTTCGTAAGCACCGCCAATTCTGTTAAAGGTAGCGTAGATGCCTTTGAAGAAAAGCTCCATGTTTTGAGAGAGTGTTGTCAGGATGGCTCTTTACCTTATTCCTTGCAGGACTTGGATGCTTATTTAGAGGAATATAAAATAAAGGGGTATCCACCGGTTAGTCATAGTGATGTATATAGGGAATTATATAATCCTTCATATCGTATTGTAAAAGAGGAATATTGCCGTTTTTTTGAGCTCTTTGATAAAATTGATGCCCTAATGAAGCTAGATAGGCCAATTTGTGTTGCTATAGACGGCAATAGTGGAGCAGGGAAAAGTACCTTGGCAGATTTAATNGGGGATGTATATGACTGCAATATATTTCACATGGATGATTTTTTCCTTACGCCTGATTTGAGGACAGAGGAAAGATTAAGAGAAGTTGGCGGAAATGTGGATTATGTAAGATTTAATAAAGAGATTATACAGGGATTAAAAAGTGGACGAGAATTTGCATATCAGCCATATAACTGTCAGATTATGTCCCTAGAGGATGCTATATATGTTAAACCTAAAAAGCTCAATATAATAGAAGGGGTATATAGCATGCATCCTACTTTAATAGATACCTATGATTTAAAGGTATTTATGTCAATTGATCCACAGGAGCAAAGTCGTAGAATCCTTGAAAGAAACGGCCCCTTTATGCATAAGCGTTTTATTAAGGAATGGATTCCTTTAGAAAATAGGTATTTTGAAGTTTTGAAAATCAAAGAAAAATGTGATTTGGTTTTTGAAATATGACATATACAATTGATGAGAAGTAATTGAAAATATAAATAAGGAACTGCTTAAAAATGCAGTTCCTTATTTTTTAGTATTTCTTTTACTTTGAGTGCGTATTTATACAATGCCCTCTCTACATCTGTTCCTTATTTTTTAGTATTTCTTTTACTTGCTGTACGGCAAGTTCGATATATTCTTTATAGGAAATGTCCTGAACACCTACCACCTTGTTATTGCATTTATTTATGGGAATTAATATCTTTTGTGCTTTGCTTTGACCAACAGCAACAGCCATAGACGGGGTTACCTCCCCCATTAAGGCGTTGGCAACTATAATGCCCAAAGGGCCAATGATGATATCAGCATCAATACAATTATATATAACTGGATTTTCACCAGTTGCACCTAGATCCGCACCAGCTTTGAGCATAGCAGAAGTTGCTATACTGTTGGTACCTATGGCTATTAATTGGCATTGGGGCAGAGCTGCTTTAAGCTGTTCAACAATCATTCTCCCCATCTTGCCGCCTTGACCGTCTATTATAACTATCTTCAAATTTTCGCCTCCCAATACAAAGTAAAAATTCAAGTTTATAATAACATATAAATGGAAAATTTAAAAGAATAAGCAAGGTAAACTTTCCAAAATATAAAAAAAGGCGTATAATTATTATTAAAATATTTANAGAGTGTATCTAATGGAACAGAAAAGGGAGAAATTTGCATCCAGGTTAGGCTTTATACTTGTTTCAGCTGGTTGCGCTATAGGTCTGGGAAATGTATGGCGGTTCCCATATATTACTGGTCAATATGGAGGAGGGCTTTTTGTACTTATATACATATTATTTCTCCTAATCTTTGGCTTGCCTATTATGACCATAGAGTTTGCTGTGGGTCGTGCTAGTCAAAGGAGTGTTGCTACATCTTTTGATGTGTTAGAGCCTAAAGACAGTAAATGGCATACATTTAAATGGTTTGGCATGGCTGGAAATTACCTATTAATGATGTTCTATACCACCATAACTGGTTGGATGCTGGCTTATTTGTTTTATATGATAAGAGGAGATTTTATGGGTGTTGAGCCAGCTCAGGTAGAAGCCATTTTTGATGGTCTTACCTCCAACACAGCTGCCAGTATTTTATGGATGATACTAGCTTGTGTCATAGGATTTGGGATTTGTTCTTTAGGATTGCAAGACGGGGTAGAGAAAGTAACCAAGGTAATGATGTCCTGTCTTATAATTATAATGATAACATTAACTATTCGTTCAATAACTCTACCGAAAGCTGGTGAGGGACTCGCCTTCTATCTTAAGCCAAGCATAAAAAGCATAGCCAAACATGGTCTTTGGACAACCATTTACGCTGCTATGGGCCAGGCCTTCTTTACTCTAAGCATAGGTATGGGTAGCATGGCCATATTTGGCAGCTATATTTCGAGAGAACGTAGTTTATTAGGCGAGAGTATAAATATTACAATCCTGGACACCTTTGTGGCCTTTACTTCTGGACTAATTATTTTTCCAGCTTGTTTTTCCTTTGGGATACAGCCGGATAGTGGCCCTGGCCTTGTTTTTATTACCTTGCCTAATATTTTCAACTCCATGCCAGCAGGCCAGCTGTGGGGAGTTGCCTTCTATATTTTCATGGTCTTTGCTGCTTTATCAACTGTGGTAGCGGTATTTGAGAATATTATCTCCTTTGCTATAGATCTTTNAGGTTGGTCAAGGAAAAAAGCAGCTATAGTAAATCTTATAGCAATAATTATTCTATCCTTACCCTGTGCCCTAGGTTTTAATGTATTAAGCTGGATTCAACCTCTTGGAAAAGGCATAACAATACTAGATTTAGAGGATTTTATTGTCAGCAACAACATTCTACCCTTAGGTTCCCTTGTTTATGTTGCCTTTTGTGTTAGCCGCTATGGATGGGGTTGGAAAAACTTTGTTAAAGAGGCTAATGCGGGTAAAGGGATTAAGCTCCCAGAGAAAACTAGATTTTATATTACCTACAGTCCTACCTCTTATTCTTTTAACGGTTTTCATATTTGGATATATCCAAAAATTTACTTAAAAAATATTAGGCCAGTATTTTCAAAAATACTGGCCTTTTCGTATCTTAGATTTACATAATGGTATCTTTTTTTTACACATTATACAGTCATATCTTTACCACATAACTGATTGATTCTATTACCTATATCATTAAGATGAAGTATTTCATCCTGAAGATTGTTGCTTATAATGGCTTTAGGCATGCCATATATGGTGGAAGAGTTTTGAGATTGGGCTATGATGTAACTTTTGTTTTTCTTTGCAATCTTAACACCTTCCAAACCATCTGAGCCCATACCTGTCATAATTATACACAGGGCATTGGCACCATATACTTCTGATATGGAGGCCATTAATAGATCTGCGGAGGGAACAAAGTGATGCTTAGGGAATTTTTTCTTAGGTAAAAGGGATATAATTCCCTTCTGTTTCACTANCATATGCATACCACCAGGGCAGATATAGGCATAACCAGGTTGTATGGGCTCCTGATCCTCTGCTTCCTTTACCCTTATTTTGCATTCCATATCTAATCGCTGGGCTAAGGATTGGGTAAAGGTAGGAGGCATATGCTGAGCGATTAAAATACCAGCGTTGATATCAGGGGAGACACGCGGCATAAAATAGGATAATGCTCTTGGTCCTCCTGTAGATATTCCAATACCAACTATGGAGAAGCTTTTTTCTATGCTTTTAGGAACCTGGTGATCTTCTGTTTTTGGTTGAAAGGACTTAAAAGTAGCATTCTTTGCAAGATATATTTTTTCCAATAAAAGGTGACTAGAAAGTTCGTTCTTATCAATATAATCAATAGCTCCTTTATTCAATGCCTCTATAGTTTCTTTGGCACCGTGCCGGGTCAAAGAGCTAATCATAATGATGGGAGTAGGGCATTTTTCCATGATATGTTCTNCGGCTGTTATCCCAGACATTTTAGGCATATTCATATCCATAGTGATGACATCAGGTTTTAATGCAATTGTCTTTTCAATAGCATCGATACCATTTCTTGCAATGCCCACTACTTTAATATTTGGATCTATCTCTAAATATCTTCTGATATTAACCCGCATAAAAGAAGAATCGTCTACGATTAGTACTTTTATCATATATTTTCNCCTCAGTAAAATATTGTGACTCATTTAACTTATTGTGTAAGCTCATGCAGAATATACTTATTAATAACCATTCGGTATAATTATTGAAACAACTCTGTAGTCTAATCTTTGCTATTATACTATAGAATAAATTAGTGAGAATGGCAAGGACAATAAGGTAAAACAAAGAATAAAATTAAAACAAGGGGTAATATAAACCCCTTGTTTAAATATTCAGTTTACATTCTAGGAGGTATGCAAATGGGCTGACCTATGGTTAAACGGCTAGGATCAGATATCTGTGGGTTGGCAGCTATAAGGCTATTTAGAGGTATACCGAACCGCTGAGCTATGAGGAACATTGAGTCACCAGCTTGAACGCGATAGATGGTGCCTCCTGGGCAGGGGATAGGTCCAGGTATTCCTGGTGGCAGACAAATAATTTGACCTATCATTAATCTATTGGGGTCTACTCCAGGATTGGCAGCTATCAACGCTTCTACAGTGGTGTTGAACCTTCTCGCAATACTATAGAAGGTATCACCAGCCCTTATTTGGTAGGTTCCCCCTGGACATGGACCTGGTGTGGGCGGTACAGGGATACATATAATTTGCCCTATCATTAGCCTATTAGGATCAACGCCTGGATTAGCAGCTATGAGAGCTTCTACTGTTGTGTTGAATCTACGTGCCAGGCTGTAATAGGTGTCACCAGCAACTATTTGATATGGAAAACCTCCAGGACATTGACCAGGCTGCGGAGCTGTGGGAATACATATTATACGACCTACTTGTAGATTCATAGGATCTAGACCGGGATTAGCCTGTAATATAGCATCAACAGTGGTATTATAACGTCTAGCTAATGAAAACAACGTATCACCAGCCCGTATGGTATAATAGGTACCACCGGGGCACGGAGGTAGTTGAGAAGCATCATATTTAACATCATTATAGATATTGTCCACGAATCTTCATCCTTTCTAATTATTGATATATTATATAATATTAAAAAGTTAGTTCTTTGTTACATATGGACACAATAAATGAATAAATCTCATGTAATACACACATTTTTTACCTCAGCAAATAATATGTAATAGATAGGATTTATTAAGGGGGGATTATTTTGTTATCAAGAGAAGAGTTTATTAGGATTTCTCTGGAAATAAATTTATTCTTCCAGAGAATCATGAAGGAACACCTGTTTTTTATAGAAACTAGCTTACAACCCATTGAAGGGGCCAATATTGATGAGGCCAGAGTACTTAAGGAAAGCTTTGAACATCTTTTGGCAGAAACAGTTTATTATGCAAATGGAGCCATATCAGAGGACGCTATTAAAGCAAATGAATTCGTAACGCCTTATACCTTAGATGCAGAAAATATATCAACACAATTAACAGGAGCAAGCCTTGATACAATGATTACCAAGCAGGAGCTTCAATTAACCAGCAATCCACATTTTGAGTTTGGAGAAAGACTAGAGAGAATAGTCTATGATTTAAATTATAGAACGTTAAATATGTTGGAAGAAGTAATTGCTTTTAAAAAGAAATTAATAGATCTATCATTGGAGTGCAAAATATTAATTGCATTGTATGTAGAATTATTGGAACATATAACACGGGAAGCTATATATTATGGTGAAGTATTAAGAGCACTTCAGTGCAAGAAACTCCCAGACAAAACTATATGTGACGAACTTAATTTCTGGAATAATATAATGGGGGAACATGCACAGTTCATAGATGGGTTATTGGATCCATCAGAAAGACAACTAAAAGATACAGCAGCAGGCTTTGCTCAAAAATTTGAAAAGTTGGTAAAAGAGTGTGTTGAATCTGCAGAAAAGCAAGTACTTGAAAGAAGTAAGGATGCCACAGTGGGAATAAGAGATTACAAAAAGGCAGCCACAATAGGCTCATTAGGATGTGAAATTAAATCTATCTTTGCTCCCCTTCTGGCAGATCATGTACTTCGTGAAGCCAATCATTACTTAAGGATATTGAATAAACTATCAAGTTAATTTTATAATATTAAAGTTTAGTACTTATGTAAATCAATGCGTCGTGCCGGATCAATAACAATCGATTAAATTAAAACAATAGGTTAATTAAGAAATACGGGATATTGCATTTTGATAAAAAGCAAAAATCCCGTATTTTTATGTACATTAAAATTTATAAATAATCTTGTATATTTTGTACATTAATCTTTGTAGTCAATGGTTTGCATTTTAAAATTAGGGTTATAATACTTATAACGTAAAAAAAGAATTCAGGTGGGGTTTAAAATGGTAAGAAAACTTATGAAAAACAAAAAGACCTTATCAATTGCTGATAAAGAATATACTTATTACGACATCTCATCTTTAGAACAGGCGGGTTGGGATATATCAAGATTACCTTATACCCTAAAAATTCTTCTGGAATGCGCTTTAAGACACTACGATGAAAAGCTTGTAACAAAGGAACATATAGAAAGGATAGCCGGTTGGACTGGGAAGNGCACAGACCAGGAGATACCATTTATTCCTTCAAGGATCATACTCCAAGATTTTACCGGTGTCCCTGTAGTGGTGGACATGGCAGCAATGAGGCAAAAGATGGATGAAATGGGCGGTGATGCAGGGAAAATCAATCCCTTAGTACCTGTGGATCTGGTTATAGACCATTCTGTAATTGTAGACTCTTTTGGTTCAAAGGAGTCCTTAATGTATAATGTTGACAGAGAATTTGAGAGGAATATTGAACGCTATGAGCTACTGAAATGGGCACAAAATGCTTTTTCTAACTTTCGTGTTTTTCCACCCTCCATTGGTATTGTACATCAGGTAAATCTTGAATATATAGCCACAGTTGCATCCACTAAAGAGGTTGAAGGAGAGAATGTAATCTTTCCAGATACTCTTGTTGGTACAGATTCTCATACTACCATGATTAATGGAATTGGTGTTTTAGGCTGGGGAGTAGGAGGTATTGAGGCCGAGGCTTGTATGCTGGGACAACCCCTTTATTTCTTGCTGCCAGATGTAATAGGATTTGAACTTACAGGGAATTTGCCTGTTGGTACTACTGCAACAGATCTGGTTCTCACCATAACCAATATCTTGCGGAAAAAAGGTGTAGTTGGAAAGTTTATTGAGTTTTATGGTGAAGGTGTAAGCAATATTAGTGTAGAGGACAGGGCGACTATTTCGAATATGTGTCCCGAATACGGTGCTACTGCGGCATATTTCCCAGTTGATGATAAGACATTGGAATATCTAAGAGCCACTGGTCGTAGTGAAGAACAGTTAGCTCTTGTAGAAGAGTATTATAAAGCTCAGGGAATGTTTCGAAGTGAAAGCTCACCTAAGCCTATTTTTACAGATGAACTACATTTGGATCTATCTACTATTGAGCCTAGTGTAGCTGGGCCAAGAAGGCCACAAGACCTTATTTTACTAAGAAATCTTAAAGAAACAGTAGCCCATCTAGAAACCAGTTCAATTCAAGAGGGCGGATATGAGCTGGATGAAGAACAAGTAAATAAATCAGTTGAAATAAAGTATAAAGATGGTACTACAGAGAAGCTTAAAACAGGTGCTGTAGTTATATCAGCCATAACTAGCTGTACTAATACCTCCAATCCTTCGGTTATCATTGGTGCAGGGTTATTGGCTAAAAAAGCGGTGGAATTGGGTTTAAAAAAGCCTAGGTATGTAAAAAGCAGTTTGGCTCCCGGGTCTTTGGTAGTGACAGAATACCTTAAGAAATCAGGCTTACTTCCCTACCTTGAGGAACTAGGCTATCATATAGTAGGCTACGGTTGTACTACTTGCATCGGCAATAGCGGGCCTTTGGAGGATGAAATAACAGAAGCTATTGAAAAATATGGTCTTACTGTAGCATCTGTACTTAGCGGCAATCGCAACTTTGAAGGGCGGATACATCCGCTGACAAAGATGAATTTTCTAGCCTCTCCCATGCTTGTGGTTGCATTTGGATTAGCTGGTACTGTTAAAATTGATTTTAATTCAGAACCTATTGGCTATACGCGTGATAACAGGCCTGTTTACTTAAAGGATATTTGGCCGAGTGCACAGGAAATTGAGGATACTATTCGCAGCTTTATTAAACCAGAGATGTATATTAATAAGTATAAAAATATATTAGAAGAAAATAAGCTTTGGAATAGCTTGCCTGCTACTAATGAAAAACTATATGAGTGGAAGGAATCCTCTACTTATATAAAGATGCCGCCTTTCTTTGATAATATGAAATTACAGCCAGAAAAACCAAATGACATTGTAGGTGCAAATATTCTAGCCATATTTGGGGATTCAGTAACCACCGACCATATATCTCCTGCAGGGAGTATTCCAGAGACTTCTGATGCGGGAATTCACCTTACCTCACAAAATGTAAAACCTCCATACTTTAACTCCTATGGCTCTCGCCGAGGGTCCCATGAGGTTATGATGAGAGGAACCTTTGCTAATATTCGGATCCGCAATAAAATGATTCCAGATGTTGAAGGAGGTTTTACCAGACATATACCCAGTGGAGAAATTATGTCCATATACAAGGCCTGTATGAAATACAAAGAGGATAATATCCCATTAGTAGTAATTGCAGGTAAGGAATATGGAACAGGCAGCTCTAGGGATTGGGCTGCTAAAGGAACAGCTCTTCTAGGAGTAAAAGCAGTTATAGCAGAGAGCTTTGAGAGGATTCATAGGAGCAACCTTATAGGGATGGGTGTGCTGCCTCTAGAATTTATAGAGGGAGAGAATGCTGACGTACTTGGTATTACTGGATATGAAAGGCTTAACATTTCAGGAATTGAGGAACTGGCACCAAATAAAAAGTTAAGGGTTGAGATAGTAAGGAAGGACGGAAACATATCAGAGTTTCAGGTAATTGCCAGATTAGACAGTTATGTGGAACTAGAGTACTATCAACATGGAGGCATACTAAATATGATATTGCGTAATTTCCTAAAGAGTCAAGTCCAAAATAGTGTGTAAATTACCTCGGCGGTAAAATATTTTGCAGTTTTTAGAAATAAAATTTTGTACCTTGAAAAATATAAGCGTTTAT